>Ga0207964_1000006_pt1 | contig 128943 bp, 114 predicted proteins | sample Knorr_S23_td_250_FD_185608 | JGI IMG/M metagenome (GOLD analysis project Ga0207964, IMG submission 185608) | Marine microbial communities from Southern Atlantic Ocean transect - Knorr_S23_td_250_ad_251m_LV_A (SPAdes) (version 2) | ecosystem: Environmental > Aquatic > Marine > Oceanic | place...
TTGAGAGGGTTGTTTTTTTTTAAGTTTCCAACACAACTCCCCAAATGCTTGGTGCCTATCTAAAAACAACCTTTTCTTAAAAAAAAGGCTTAAAAACTCTACAAAAACCCAACATTTAAATATAAAGAATTGCTGTTTAAAATTTCTAATAAGTAATTCATAAATTACTTATTTACACAAATGATTGTCTTTAAAATGCTAAAACTGTAAATATTACCTTTAAAACAAACTGCATTCAAAAATTTCTTTTCTCAAAAAAGCCCTTAACAACCTCTACAAGAACTTAATATTTGGCTACAAAAAAAATGAATCCCAAAAAAATAGATTACTTTTGCGTTGTTTTTACACAAATATATTAACTAAGCACCATGAATAACAACCCTATTTTTATAGGCGATAAAAAAGCCGCCTTTAATAGCAAAGAAATCAAAGGGGAATTGATCCTTTTTGAGAATGAGAATTACTATAAAATTTCTAATAGTGACGCCATGCGTCCTTTCTTTATGAGCATTATTAGTGATGCCAATCACTGGATGTTTATTTCTAGCAACGGCGGATTGTCTGCCGGAAGAAAAAATAGCGAATCTTCTTTATTTCCTTATTATACAGATGACAAAATTACAGAGTCTGCAGATATTACAGGTAGTAAAACCATTTTTCAGGTAACTACAGAAGACAAAACCCATTTGTGGGAACCCTTCTCTGACAGGTATATTGGAATTTACAATATTCAAAGAAATGTATACAAAAACAGTCTTGGCAACAAAGTCATATTCGAAGAGACCAATGAAGATTTAAGACTGACCTTCAGATACCACTGGAATTCGAGTAACAAATTTGGATTTGTAAAAAAATCAACCTTGATAAACAATACAGACAAGAAAGTAAACGTACGTGTATTGGACGGTATTCAAAACATTCTTCCTTATGGAGTGTCTGAAGATTTACAAACCATGCGAAGCAACTTGGTAGATGCTTACAAAAAAAATGAATTGGAAAAAGAGGGTATTGGTATTTATGCCCTAAGTGCTATTATTGTTGATAAAGCTGAGCCTAGTGAAGCTTTAAAGGCAAGTGTAGCTTGGTCGATTGGAATTGAAAACCCAAGCTATTTGGTGTCCTCTTTACAATTAGACAATTTTAGAAGAGGCGGAAAAGTCAGTGGTGAAGTTGATATCAAAGCTGAAAAAGGTGCTTACTTTGTTTGTTCTGATATTCTTTTACAGGAAGGCACAGAAAAAAGCTGGATGATTGTTACAGATGTGAATCAATCTATGGTAACAATCAGTGAAATTTCCAAAAAACTAAAAGACAAAAAAGAACTGCTAAAAGAAATAGAAAAAGACATTGCATTAGGATCTAAAAAATTATTAGAACTAAATGGCGCTGCCGATGGAATACAGCTAACAGGTGATGAATTGCGCAATACCAGACATTTTTCAAATACACTCTTCAACATTATGAGGGGAGGTATTTTTGATGATAATTATCAAATTGAAAAACAAGATTTTGTAAAATATCTTGAAGTCGCCAACAAAAAAGTGTTTAAGAAAAAAGAAGGTCTTTTAAAAGAACTTCCTGAGCTATTTACCCTCAGCCATTTAACATCAATCGCTGAAAAAGAAGAAGATAGAAACTTTAAAAGACTTGCCTTTGAATACATGCCGCTAAAATTTAGCAGAAGACATGGTGATCCAAGTCGTCCCTGGAACCGATTCTCAATCAACACTACCAGTGAAATTGACGGTTCAAAAATATTAGATTACGAAGGGAACTGGAGAGATATATTCCAGAACTGGGAAGCGTTGGCACACGCTTACCCAGCGTTTATCAATAGCATGATTCACAAATTCTTAAACGCAACCACCTTTGATGGCTACAATCCTTACCGCGTTACAAAAGACGGTTTTGATTGGGAAATCATAGAACCAAATGACCCTTGGTCATACATTGGTTATTGGGGAGACCACCAAATCATATATTTATTAAAATTCTTAGAATTTATAGAATACCATTATCCAAATAAATTAGCAACCTATTTTAAACAAGATATTTTTGTATATGCAAATGTGCCTTATAAAATAAAGAGTTATGCTGCTATTTTAAACAACCCTAAAGACACCATTGATTTTGACCATGAAGCGCATGAAAAGATCGCTAAAAAGAGATCTGAATTAGGGGCAGATGGTGCCTTACTAAGAGATGAAAACTTCTTTATCTACAAGGTAAATATGGTTGAAAAATTACTAGCAACCGTATTGGCAAAAATATCAAACTTTATTCCAGAAGGGGGTATTTGGATGAATACTCAAAGACCTGAGTGGAACGATGCAAACAATGCTTTGGTAGGAAATGGTGTTTCTATGGTAACCTTGTATTACTTAAGACGTTTCTTACATTTCTTTGAGGGTGTTGTTAAAAACACCACCGATGAAAACAATAAAGTTTCGACAGAATTGGCAACATTCTTCAAGAGGGTGGTCGTAACGTTTAAAGACAACCGTCAAATTCTTGCTGGAACAGTTTCTGACACCGATAGAAAAAAAGTTTTAGACGGACTTGGAACTGCCGGAAGCGATTATCGAAATGCCATTTACAAAAATGGATTTTCTAGCGATAGAGAAAATATTAGTAAAACAGATTTATTAGAATTTTTCGAAATTGCCAAACAATATTTGGACCATTCTATTGAGGCAAACAAAAGGACAGATAACTTATATCACTCCTACAATTTAGTGACGGTTAAAAGTGACACAGAAGTTTCCATCTCTTACTTGCCAGAAATGTTAGAAGGTCAAGTGGCTGTTTTAAGCTCGGGTTATATTTCTGGAGAAGCTTCTTTAGAACTTTTAGATGCCTTAAAAAACAGTGCTTTGTTCAGACCGGACCAATACAGTTATATCTTGTACCCAAACAAAGAACTTTCGAGATTTAACGACAAAAACAATATCCCAACAAAAAAGGTAGAAGCCTCTGAACTACTACAGCAACTTTTAACGGATAATAACAAACATATTGTAGAACAAGACCTTTTAGGCACTTGTCATTTTAACGGAACCTTTAACAATGCTAACAGTCTAAAAGCAGCCTTGTCTGAACTTCCTGAAAAATATCAAGCGTTGGTTGAAAAGGACCAGGATTTATTATTGGCTGTTTTTGAAGAAATCTTCGATCACAAATCTTTTACAGGACGTTCTGGTACTTTCTTCGGTTATGAAGGTTTGGGTTCTATCTATTGGCACATGGTTTCTAAATTGTTATTAAGTGTTCAGGAAACCTGCTTAGCAGCTTTTGAAAACAAAGAAAGCGACGTAACTATTGGCAAATTATTAGATCACTATTATGAGATTAATGCAGGAATTGGGGTGCATAAATCGCCAGAATTGTACGGGGCTTTCCCAACGGACCCATACTCACACACTCCAGGAGGAAAAGGAGCACAACAGCCAGGAATGACAGGACAGGTAAAAGAAGATGTCTTAAGTAGATTTGGTGAATTGGGTGTTTCTGTAAAAGGGGGTCAATTAATCTTTAACCCACGTTTATTGAGGGAAGAAGAGTTTTTAACACAGTCAGGTACGTTTACTTATATTGATCTTAACAAAGAAGTAAAAGAAATCTCTTTAGAAAAAGATTCCCTCGGATTTACCTATTGTCAAATACCAGTCATTTACAAATTATCTGGAAACGAAAGTTTAAAAGTGGTCTTCAAAGAAGCGCCATCACTAGAGTTTAAAACCCCACAACTCGATATAGAAACAAGTTCAAAGGTGTTTAATAGAACTGGTGAAATAGAGCAAATCATCGTTGCAATTAAAAATAAAATTTCGTAAATTAATTGGTAAAATCCCTCCAGTATGCGAACGTTTGTACTAATAGGTATCATTTTTTCTTTCCTGAGTTCTTGCAAGCTCCTTGTCAAAAAAGAAGTAAGCAACAATCTCGTTATAGAACGAAAAGTAGATTCTTTATTAGCACTGATGACCTTGGAGGAAAAGATCGGTCAGATGTCACAGGTAAGGCATTTTGATAAAGATACAGATGCTAATATTGCTAGCAAGTATCTTGGATCTGTGATACACACCCAAGGACCTTCTCCTGGAAAAGGGGCTGCTGGTTGGCAAAACAGGTTCAGGGATTTACAAGAAAAAGCCCTCTCAACAAGACTGGGAATTCCTTTACTCTTTGCCGTTGATGCAGTACATGGACAAAACACCTTTGAAGGTGCCACGATATTTCCACACAATATTGGCTTGGCTGCTACAAGAAATGCTGCCTTAGTTGAAGAAGCAGGTGCCATAACTGCCCTAGAAACCCAAGCTACAGGATTTAATTGGGCCTTTGCTCCCTGTGTTGCCATTCCGTATAACGACAAGTGGGGAAGGGTCTATGAAGCTTTTGCTGAGTGTACCAAATTAACCCAACAACTCGCCAAAGCATCTATAAGAGGCTACCAAGGAGATTTGAGTAAACCCAATACCGTTATGGCAACTGCCAAACACTACATAGGTGATGGGGCTACAGATTTTGGTCAAGAAGGCGGAAATACTTCGATTAGCAAACAAGAAATTTACGAGCGCCTGTTGCCCCCTTATAAAACGGCGGTAAGAGAAGGTGTTGGTGCTGTAATGGCTTCTTTTAACGCCTATAAAGGAAAAGCCATGCACGCACACAAAGAATTGATTACTGATACGTTGAAAACAAGTATGGGCTTTGATGGAATTGTCGTTTCAGACTGGAAGGGTTACTCAAGATTTGGTAAAAATGAGATCATCAATGCAGGTATAGATGTTGTGATGTGCGTTGATGGTAATTTGGACTTTTTTCAACAGGGTTTAAAAAAAGGTCTTGAAAATGGAGAGGTCCTTCAAGAAAGAGTTGATGATGCTGTAAGGAGAGTTTTACGACAAAAGTTTCGTTTAGGACTGTTTGAAAACCCTTACCCAGACACTACCTTAACTGATAAAATAGGGATTCCTAGTCATAGAAAGAAGGCGAGACAAGCCGTTCGGGAATCTTTGGTGCTGCTTAAAAATAAAAATAGTACTTTACCAATCGATAAGGGAACTTCTAAAATTGTGGTGGTAGGCGAACACGGCAATAATTCCGGGCTGCAGTCAGGAGGATGGACCATGAGTTGGCAAGGAGTAAAAGAAAATTACGCTGGGGCAACCACTATTTTAGAAGGAATTGAAAAAGTGGCTAAAGGTTTAGTTGTTTATGATATCGATGGCAATGGAAATCACCCAGATGCAGATGTGGCAATCGTTGTGGTAGGAGAAACTCCTTATGCCGAATTTTTTGGAGATATTGGAGATGGCAATGGCACCCACCAATTAACCTTGAGCGAAACCCACCAAAAATACATCAAAAAATATAAAGAAAAAGGCGTTAAAGTAGTGGTGGTACTTATTTCTGGACGACCTTTAGTAGTCGGTGATCAACTCAAACAGTCCGATGCATTTGTCGCAGCATGGTTGCCAGGATCTGAAGGAGACGGCATTGCCGAAGTACTCTTTGGAGACTATAATTTTACCGGAAAACTCCCCCATTCATGGCCCAGATCTACAGCTGATTACAAGGGTAAATTTGGTCCTAATTTTTGGGATGATTCCTTCAGCCCTCTATTCCCTTACGGATATGGGCTGAGCTACTGATTATATAAACCTAATATGAAATAGAATATGAAATCTTATTTCAATATCCTTTTAGCAATGACTGTTTTATTGTCTTCTATTAATTGTACTAAAAAAAGTAAATCCTCAGAAATATCAGCAGTTGATATTTTGGGAAATCCTGATTATTTGGCCATTTCATATGGAGGTTATCGTGAAAAAACCAGAGATGTTCAGCCTAGTATAGAAGAACTTAAGGAAGATATGAAAATATTGGCAGCGATGAATATAAAAGTGCTGCGAACATACAACACAAAACTAAAACAAGCTTCTAATTTGTTAGCAGCCATCGATCAACTAAAAAAAGAAGATCCCAACTTTGAAATGTATGTGATGCTCGGCGCCTGGATTGACTGTGAAAATGCTTGGACGGATCATCCCAATCACGATGCAGAAAGTACAGAAGCCAATAAAGCAGAAATACAAAGAGCGGTTGCTATGGCAAAACAATATCCGGATATTGTAAAAATAATCGCTGTTGGAAATGAGGCCATGGTAAAATGGGCGACGAGTTACTTTGTGCAGCCAAATGTAATTCTAAAATGGGTTCATTATTTACAAGGCTTAAAAAAATCGGGCGAATTGTCTGCCAATCTGTGGATTACTTGTTCCGATAATTTTGCCTCATGGGGAGGAGGAGACCCTATATACCACACAGAAGACCTGGCAAAACTGGTCAAAGCAGTAGATTATATCTCTATGCACACCTACCCTTTTCACGACACGCATTACAACCCTGTTTTTTGGGGGTTCCTCCCACAAGAAGAGGGCTTAACCCACGAACAAAAAACAGCGGCCCTTATGCTAAGAGTTAGAGATTACGCCATTTCTCAATATAAAGGCGTCGCTGATTACGTAAAAAGTTTGGGTGTAAATAAACCCATACATATTGGTGAAACCGGATGGGCATCTATTTCAAGTGGCTTGTACGGCAACGAAGAATCCAAAGCGACCGATGAATACAAAGAAGGGCTTTATTACCAACACATGCGAGACTGGACCAAAGATGCAGAAATATCTTGCTTTTATTTTGAGGCATTTGATGAACAGTGGAAAGACGCTGGTAATCCGATAGGTTCTGAAAATCATTTTGGCTTAATCAATTTACAAGGAGAAGCAAAATACCTTTTATGGAATTTAGTTGACCAAGGTATTTTTAAGGGTCTAACACGAAATGGAAAGCCTATCACAAAAACCTTTAACGGCGATAAAAAAGCGCTGCTCAAAGAAGTATTTTTACCGACAAAACTCATAAAATAAATACAAAATGTTAAAAAAAATCACTTTTATCCTTTTTATCAGTATGCTCCCCTTCTTTCAAGCTTGTGAAGAAAAAGAAGTTGTAAAAATTTCAGGACGCCAATTATTAGTCAATGACAAACCCTATACTATTAAAGGGATTTGTTACCACCCTGTTCCTAAAGGGAGTAATAAAAGAGATTTTAACAATCTAACACAGGACCTTGCCTTAATGATAGAAGCGGGTATTAATACAATCAGGGTTTATGAACCCATTGACGATATTTCCATCCTTGATCAAATCGCTGCAGCGGGTCTTAAAATTATTGTAGGAATTGGATACGACCAAGAGGGGTTTTACGACATCTTTTCAGGAACATTTATCAATTATATAAACAAATATAAAAATCATAGCGCGATTTTATTTTGGGAGTTGGGAAATGAATACAATTACCACCCAGAGTGGTTTAAGGGCGATCTTAAAAACTGGTACACTGCATTAGATCATGCCGCAGAATTAATTCATCAAAATGATCTTTCACACCCTGTTGCAACGGCTCATGGAGAGTTGCCAGACATCAAAACAGTCACAGACTGTCCAAACATAGACATTTGGGGAATGAATGTGTATCGATGGGACAGTCCTGGAAATATTTTTTCTGAATGGACCACCATTAGTTCCAAACCCATGTATCTTTCTGAAGCAGGTGCTGATAGCTATATGGCCATCTCAAAAAACAACTATCAAAAAGGTGTCAATGAAGATGCACAAGCGGATGCTACAGCAAAGATCCTAAATAGTACCTTTGGGCATCAAGATATTTGTTTAGGACTTACGCTATTTTCTTTTATAGATGAATTATGGAAAGCGGGAAACAACGATACTTTGGATCCTGGAGGATGGGCGCCTTACAGCAGTGGGGTTCCTTACGACGGTACTGCAAATGAAGAATATTGGGGAATTGTCGATATTGAAAGAAAGAAAAAAAAAGCATATCACATCGTAAAAGAAAAATATATAAATTTATCTAGGTAAAATTATTGTTTTTACCAAACATACCCCATCCCCTTATATTTGTAGCTACAAGGTTTCTTCAAACAATAAACCTTATCTTGTAATTCTAGGACCGCAAATGACTAATCATTTACAATCCCTGTTATCTATTTTTGAGACAAATGCTAAAAAATACTTAACATTAACATAACACTTCCTGTGTTTTGTCTTTATCTGTATACCCTGCAAACCCTGAAAAATAAGAAAAAACAACAAACTCAACAACCCAAAAGGCTGTGATGTCTTTAAAACCTCCCTATATAATTTTTATCCTATCCCGTATAGTTTTTATCCTGTATGATTTTCATCTTGTATAGTTTTTTATCCTGTATGGTTTTTATAGAGTTGCTAATTTAAAAAACCAACCCTTAACAGCGTATCTTAGCTAAGACTATGAAATAAAACAAACTTACAACCCCCTAACTATGAATCATTACAAAACAGCACCTGAAGATATTGTCCCCTTAGGCAAAAAAATTGCCTTTGGATCAGGGCATTTAGTTCTCAACCTCTTACCAGGGTCTTTGGGAATCTTTCAGTTCTTTTTGCTGACTGCCTTTGGAATGGACCCCTTTTTAGCAGGTTTGTTGGGTGGAATTCCAAGAATCTTTGATGCCATTTCAGACCCTATTATGGGTTTTATTTCAGATAATACCAAATCAAGATGGGGACGCAGAAGACCGTATATTTTTATCGGAGCTATTTTAAGCGGCGTGTTTTTTGCCGTGTTATGGCAATTGGACCCAGAAAATACACAAATGTTCAACTTTTGGTACTTTCTCCTCTTTTCCATCATCTTTCTAATCTGGAACACTATGTTTGCAACCCCTCTTGTTGGCTTGGGCTATGAAATGACTTCAGATTACAATGAACGCACTCGATTAATGGCCTTTTCAAATACTATTGGACAAATTGCTTGGATGATTGTTCCTTGGTTTTGGGTTGTTATTGCAGACCCCGACACATTTGAAACTCAAGCCCTAGGAGTACAAAGACTTTCTGTAATTGTAGGTGTAATATGTGTTATTTTAGGAGTATTGCCTGCTATTTTCTGTAAAGGCATTGATTCTGCTAATATGGAAAACAGGGAGAAAATAACGATGGGAAAAGCACTTTCAAATTTGAAAGCCCTTTTTTCTGGTATTGTTCAAGTTTCAAAAAACAAGCCCTTCATGAAACTTTGCGGCGCAACCTTTCTCGTATTTAACGGATTTCAACTTGTCGCTTCTTTCAGTTTCTTTATCATCGTTTTTTATATGTTCAACGGAAGTTATGAAGGCGCAGGAACTTGGCCTGCTTGGTTTTCAATGATTACTGCATTTCTAACAGCGTTTCTCGTTATTCCGATTGTAAGTTGGATGTCCAAAAAATGGGGAAAGCAAAGGGCTTTTATCATTTCAACATTCATTTCTATTATAGGTTATATCCTTAAATGGTGGGGATTTAGCAATCCACTAAATGAACGTTTCAATCAAACAGAATTAGGTCAGTCTTTAAACCAAGCGGTTGCTTCTTTATTTGAGTTTTTAAATCCTTATTTAGATTCCTTTGGAATGTCGTGGTTTAGTATTGATGCTAGCGAAGGAGCTCCGTGGCTTATTTTTCTCCCAGTGCCTTTAATTGCTTTTGGATTAGGAGGTTTATTTACACTAATGATGAGTATGACTGCAGATGTTTGTGACTTAGACGAGTTGGAAAATGGAATGCCACGAAAAGAAGGAACCTTTGGTGCAATCTATTGGTGGATGGTAAAACTGGGTCAGGGATTGGCTTTAGTTTTAGGCGGATTGGTTTTAAAATTAGTAGGCTTTGACCAAAATGAAGCGATACAAACTACAGATAGCATGATCAAACTTCGTTTAGCTGATATCATTATTCCAGCAGTAACTGCTCTCTTAGCTATTTTGGTAATGCGGAAATACAGTCTTGACGAAAAAAGAGCTCGAAAAATAAAAGACGAATTGATAAAACGCAGAGGAAAACTATAATTCAAACACCGCAATTATATTTACTAACCATCTTTGCTAAAACTGTCATCTTACTTGTTCTCTGATAAGTATGTAAAACCTTACTCCGCTTTAAATGTATTTGATAAAAACACCCAAGAATTCTTTTTCCCATTTTCTTTGGTTAAAAAAAAGAACGCTTATACCTATTTCGGTCCTGTTTTTGTTTCTGCTGTTTTCTTGTCAGAATGAAGAGGAACTTATTCATGAAGAAAACGTTAAAGTTTCTCCCGAAATAACAAATACATACCTCACTACTGAAAATAACAATCTCATTGAGTCTAAAGAGGATTACCTGACAGGAAGTATCTCCATTGAAGGAACTCATAGAAACAATGCGCTTGCCAATTCTCCTATGAAAATTCGAGGCAGAGGTAATTCAACTTGGTGGGCACATGAAAAAAAACCCTATCAGGTAAACTTAGTGGAAAAAACAAGCCTATATGGTATGCCAAAAGACAAGCGATGGGTTTTTCTGGCAGAACATTCTGACAAAACACTGATGCGTAATAAAATTGCCTTTGAAATGGGTTATATCAGCAATCTTGACTGGACGCCACAAAGCGTTTATTCCCAAGTTTTTATGAATAATGTGTATAACGGGCTCTACCACATTTCACAAAAAGTAGAAAAAGGGAATCATCGGGTTGTATTAGGGGAAACAGGGTATCTATTAGAAATTGATCAATTAGACAGACTGGACCCTGAAGATGTCTTTTTTAACAGTCGATATTTTTTGATAAATATAAAAGAACCCAAAGTAAGCTACCATAGCGCGGAATACGTTTACATAAAAAATTTAATTGCCGATTTTGAGAATGCATTAAGAAGTTCCCAATTTTCGGACCCAACCGTTGGCTACGCCAAATACATTGATGTAGCCAGTTTTATTGACTGGTATTTGATCAACGAAATTTCAAAAAACCAAGACGCAAAAAAGTATAGCAGCATCTTTTTGAATGTGATCCCTGATCAAAAAATAAAAATGGGCCCCCTCTGGGATTTTGATTTGGCCTTCGGAAATGTAAATTATTCAGACGCTGAACACCCTACTGGATTTTGGGTCAAAAACAATGCCTGGTATACCAAACTTTTTAAAGACCCTTATTTTGTAGATCAAGTAAAAACCCGTTTTGCTTACTTTAGAGAACATCAAAATGAGATACTTGAAAAAATAGACACCTATGCCTTATACCTTGACTCAGCTCAACAAGAAAATAATACCAGGTGGAATGTCATGGGAAATTGGCAATGGCCCAACCCGGTTGTACTAAATTCTTACACCGAAAGTGTTGCACGTCTAAAATCTTGGTATATAGAAAGGATGAATTGGTTGGAAATTGCCTTTGCTAATTTGTAGGTTTATTGCTCCTATTTTTTTCTTGATTTTAATTGATCTGATAAATATCTGATTCTATTGATAAAAAAGAATTTTAAAAAACCCTAATTTTACGAAATGACAAAAAAACAAATCGGTATTGTTTGGGGCTTATTGATTGCACTTAGCCTTTTGTTATTTTCTAAAAAAATAGGTGACCCCCCAAGTGGAAGACATGCCTGGGCACTGGCTGATCATTACGCCATTAGTTTGGGTTTTATCAATAATGGCTTTGACTTTTTTCACCCTGAAACCTATTGCTTAAATCCTCAATTTTCACCCGCTAAAAAAGGAGAAAAAAAACCAGAATTTTGGACGGTGGTGCCGGAAAACCCTCAAGGAATTACTGCTGTTGATTTTCCCATTCACCAATACTTCGTAGCGCTTATCATGAAAGCCTTAGACAACCAAAGCCCTGCTATATATAGGTTGTACATGCTTGTTTTAAGTCTTTTGGGTCTGTTCTATTTATGCAAAACCAGTTATTTTCTTAGCCACTCCTTTTTGTTCTCTCTGTTTTTGGTCATTTTTGTATTGCTTGCACCGACCTTTACTTACTATGCCGTTGGCTTTTTGCCGAGTACTGCCTCTCTGGCCCTGCTCTTTATCGGCGCCTATCACTTTGTAAAACACCAGCGTACTGAGCAGTTTTCATCATATATATATGCCTTGATTTTTATGACCCTTGCCGCCTTGGCAAGATTTCCTTTTATAATCTACAGTATCGGTCTTATAGGGCTTTATGTAATGCGCGCATTTACAAAAAAGAAAATAGCTTGGAAAAAACTTATCGGCGCCTTCATTAGTGTGGCTATTGTGCTTGCCTATTTTGCCTATAACAAACTGTATTTATTTAAAAACTACGGATCCGATTTTTTAAGTTACCCTTTATACGCAGAAAATTTCTCTGAATTTGCAAAAGCGATATACGACACTCTCTTACACGAAAGTTGGCGCTATATGACCCTAATTCATTACCTGGTATTGCTCTTTATAGGTATTCGTGTATTTAAAGGTCGTAAAAAAATCAAGATCAATACCCCTAATCGAGCAATCCTAAACTATTTGTCTATTGTTACCCTGGGGGTAGTTTCTTACTGCATTTTAATGGTAAAACAATTGGTTGCTCATGACTACTATGCCTTGGACAGTTTTTTTCCTGTACTTGTATTTTGGATACTTGCTTCTTTTCAGGGTTTAAAATTTACCTCCTTTAAAAATGCAAGGCGTTATTTAATACTCTTTGCGGTACTCTCTTTTGGATTTAACAAACTCGTGTATAAATTCGGCTATGAGATACGAAAAAACAATCCTTTGGAAATTACCCGAAACAATTTTAAAAACAGTCACCTGATTTTAGACAGTTTACAGATTTCTAAAAATGCCAAAATTCTCTTATTAGATGCTTATAGTCCAAATACCGCTTTTACAAGTATGCAAAGAAAAGGATATTGCGTTATGACGACTTCGTACGAAAATATTAACCGGGCAATGAATTGGAATTACGACTATATCATTACCCAGAATTTCACGTACCAAAAAGAGGTTTTACAGTCTTATCCTGATTTTGAAAAACAAACCGTTCCTTTTTTTAAAAATGAAAATTTTACGATTCATCTAAAAAAATAGGGCAGGTCTGTTTCTTTTTTTAAATTTGTAACCTAATTCGTATTCCCAATGTTAGAGAAAGTAAATGGATTGATTAAAGAGGTAAACGCTTTTAAGGCGGGTACAAAGGAGGAAGTAGAAGCATTTAGAATTAAATACCTCGGTAGCAAAGGGGTTTTAAAAGATCTTTTTAACGATTTCAAAAATGTAGATAAGGGCTTAAAAAAAGAACTTGGACAGGCTTTAAACAGCTTGCGAGAAGCTGCTGCCAAAAAGGTAAAAACCTTGAAAGAGGGGTTTGAAAACAGCCCCAAAGCAGCAAATATATACGGTGATTTAACGCGTCCGTCTGAACCGATCAAACTCGGTACGCGTCACCCAATAGCCATTGTTAGAAATCAAATCGTCGATATTTTTAACAGAATTGGATTTGCTGTTTCTGAAGGTCCTGAAATTGAAGATGACTGGCATAATTTTACGGCTTTAAATTTACCTGAATATCATCCAGCTCGTGATATGCAGGACACCTTTTTTATTGAAAAAGATCCTGATCTATTGTTGAGGACCCATACCTCATCTGTACAGATGCGGCACATGGAAAAGAACAAACCGCCCATTCGGACTTTATCGCCGGGCCGAGTGTTTAGAAATGAAGACATCTCTGCACGTTCACATTGTATCTTTCATCAAATAGAAGGTTTGTACATAGATACCGATGTTTCTTTTGCAGATTTAAAACAAACACTTTTGTACTTTACCAAAGAAATGTTTGGAAAATCGAAAATTAGACTCCGTCCTTCTTATTTTCCTTTTACCGAACCGAGTGCCGAAGTAGATATATACTGGGGACTGGAAACCGAAGTAGATTACAAAATTACCAAAGGAACAGGATGGTTAGAGATTATGGGTTGTGGAATGGTAGATCCGAACGTCTTAAAAAACGCCAACATAGATCCTGAGAAATTCAGCGGATACGCCTTTGGAATGGGCATAGAACGCATCGCAATGTTATTGTATCAGATTCCTGACATCAGAATGTTTTATGAAAACGATTTGCGATTTTTAAAACAATTTAAATCCGTTTTATAATAAAAAACCCCCGTTTAAAAAGCTAATCTAGCAATTCTGTGAGTAATTTAAATTGCCTTTTAGGACTTCTTTTTAAATATACAATATTGTAAACGGCATCAATAATTGGTGTTTCTGCTTTGTTTTTTTGGTTAATCTCATAGGCGCTTTTTAGGGCATAATACCCTTCTGCAACCATACTCATCTCCATCATAGCCGCTTTAATGGTATAGCCTTTACCCAACATATTGCCAAACATTCGGTTTCTACTAAAAACTGAATAACCTGTAACTAACAAATCTCCCAAATAAGCAGAATTATTAATGTTCCGCTTCATTTCATGAACTTTTTGAATGTAGCGTTTCATCTCTCTGATTGCGTTAGACATTAACACCGCCTGAAAATTATCTCCATAACCCAAACCATGGGCAATTCCAGCTGCAATGGCGTAAATGTTTTTTAACATCGCTGCATATTCGGTTCCAATAATATCATCTGAGATTTTACACTTGATGTAATCTCCTTCTAAAAATTGACTTATATATTTTGCTTTTGCTTCGTCTTGACATGCAATTGTCAAGTACGACAAACGCTCCATAGCCACTTCTTCCGCATGACAAGGTCCTGTAATAACGCCGATATCATCAAAAGGAATTTTTAGTTCTTTATGTAGGTGCTCTCCTACAATCAGGCCTGTTTCCGGAACAATGCCTTTAACGGCAGAAAAAATAATTTTATCCTTAAAATTTTCTGATATCTTAGAAAATTCTGAATTGAGAAAAGCAGAAGGAATGGCAAAAATTAAGATATCCGCATAATTGACCACTTTGTTTATATCACTGCTCAAAAACAACTGATTTGTGTTAAACTCAACAGAACAGAGATAATTTGGATTGTGTTTCTTTTCTTTGATATAAGCTACGGACTCTTCAGATCGCATATACCAACCCACAATCTCCAAATTTTCAGAGAGCATTTTTACGATTGCTGTCGCCCAGCTACCCCCTCCAAATACGGCAATTTTTACGGTTTTACTCATTGTATATTTTTTCTGTAGTCAAAAATAACAATTAATCCCCAACGATACCTTACTTTAGGTCCAGATTTATTAGCCTTAAATTAATCTTTCAAGGTAATTTTAAAATCTGCGACTATTTTTATGATACTATTTTCAGCAATTTGTTATCTTAGAGGTTCAAAATAAAGAGCGCCTTAAAAATAAAGTTTCGGAAAAAGCAAAAAATTATAAAAATTTTTATTAAAAATGAACATCCAAATCATCAACAAGTCAAAACATGCACTGCCTCATTACGAAACTTTAGCATCTGCCGGAATGGACCTCAAAGCAAATCTTGACGAAGATATTGTTCTAAAACCTTTGGAAAGAACCATCGTCAAAACAGGATTGTTTATAGCGCTTCCTGAAGGAACAGAGGCACAAGTAAGACCGAGAAGCGGTCTAGCTGCTAAAAAAGGCGTTACGGTATTAAATAGCCCTGGAACCATAGACGCAGATTACAGAGGTGAAATTGGCGTGATCTTAGTAAACTTATCTAATAAAAATTTCACGATAAAAGATGGAGAACGCATTGCCCAACTAATCATCGCTAAACACGAACGTGCGGAATGGATCTCCGTAACGGAACTTGACCAAACTGACCGAGGTGCTGGTGGTTTTGGAAGTACTGGTACAGATTGATAAATTAGTTATGAACCCCCTGTTATGAAGACGTTAAAAATTCTTGGAATCTTTTTTGTCAGTATTTTAGTGATTGTCCCTATGCGATGTCGAAAATTAAAAATAATTCCTAGTTACGCTGCCAAAAACATGAGTTCAAATGTGTTTTTTGCCAAAAGACCTATTGATTCTATCAATGCAACTGACAACAATATTCCTTTTGTAAAACTAGCAAAAACAAGCATCGATTTTGAATCAAAAATCGTAACCGGAAGTCTTTTTGGAATGATAAAGAAAAAAGTTTTGTTCCGAGAAGGACTCGGATCAATTCTGATTGACAATGATTTTGATACCAATAAAAAGTTTTTGACCCCTAAAAGAATAAAAAACCCGACAGATCTGGAATTCCCTTATGGAGATAAAGAACCCAAAGATTCCCTTTTTTCGAATATCAATTACAACAAATTAACAAGCGCTGTTGAAAACGTGTTTGTAGAAAATCAAAAGCCCAATTTAAAAAATACACGTTCCATATTAGTCGTTTACAAAAATAAAATTATCGCAGAGAAGTACGCTGAGGGTTTTGATAAAAACACCCCATTAGCGGGATGGTCCATGACCAAAAGTTTATTTGCAACCCTCTTTGGGGTATTGAATAAACAAATAGGGTTTGACCTAAACACCCCTGTAACTTCTGTAATCGATTTAAAAGACTGGGAAAAAGACAAGCGCTCAAAGATTACTGTAAATCACTTGTTAAAAATGATTAGTGGATTAGATTGGGAAGAAGATTATAGCAAGGTCTCTGATGTAACCCAAATGCTCTTTTTAGACAAAGATATGACCGAAAGACAAATCAGAAAAAAAGCATCTTATGAACCAGGCACCCATTTTTTATATTCCTCAGGGAGTAGCAATTTACTATCCAAAATTTTAAGAACTCAATTTAAAACCTATCAGGAATATCTAGATTTCCCATATACTGAATTGATTGACAAAATTGGCATGAACTCGGCCCTAATAGAAACGAATAGGAGTAGCAATTACAATGCCTCTTCCTACGGTTGGGCGACCACCCGAGATTGGGCAAAATTGGGCTTGCTCTACCTTCACCGAGGCAACTGGAACGGTACCCAAATATTCAATGAGTCATGGACAGATTATGTGTCAACACCTAGCGAGGCATCAAACAAGAGCTACGGCGGGCATTTTAAGTCGAATCAATGTAGAAAATTTCCCGAGTTACCTTCCGATATGTTTTATGCAGATGGATATTACGGGCAGAGAACCTTTATTATTCCTTCAATGGATCTGGTCGTTGTCCGAACAGGGCTTACTACACCTGAAGCCGAAGACGACCTCATAAATGAAATGCTCAGTGATATTGTCACTGCTTTTGAGTGAATTCTGATCCAATAACTAGGACCTAATAGGTATATAAAAGTTATTTAAAAACACGTATTTAGGCATAAAAACAGTTTGATTTAATGATTCCCTTGTTTGATATAAATATTATTTTTATATTTAAGTAAGCCTGTAAAAAAGTCATTGAAGACTGAGTGAAGACTGAGTGAAGACTGGGTGAAGACTGGGTGAAGACTGGCTACTGAACGAAGTCGAAGTGGCGGCGTCCAAAATTAACAAATGAAAGAGCAAGACCAAATAGAGATTTATCAAGCCAATGATGGTTCTACTCAAATTAATGTACAATTTGAACAAGACACTGTTTGGCTCACCCAGGCACAAATGCAAGAATTGTTTCAAAAATCAAAAGCTACAATTAGTGAGCATATAAAAAATATTTTTTCAGAGGGGGAGCTAACTCAAAAAGTGGTAGTTCGGAAATCCCGAACAACCACTCAACACGGTGCAATTCAGGGAAAAACCCAAGAGTCTAAAATAAATTTATATAATCTAGATGTAATTATTTCAGTAGGCTATAGAGTTAAATCACAGAGGGGTACACAGTTTAAAATTTGGGCCAATCGTGTTTTAAAAGAGTATTTAGTTAAAGGTTATACCATTAACGAAAAACGATTGGCGCAAAAAGAGCAAGAAGTACAAGTTTTAAAAGATGGCATTCAAATTTTAAGCAGGGCCATTGAAGAAAAAATCGAAAACAAACAGTGGTTAAACATTTTTTCCAAAGGATTAAACTTATTAGATGATTACGACCACGAAAAATTAGACGCCAAAGGTTTAACCACTAAAAGAGCTCAATACCCTAATTGAAGAGTACCAGGCGCTCATAAAACAAATGCTTGCCGAATTTGACACAGGTGTATTTGGCAAAGAAAAGGATAAAAGCTTTCAAAGTTCCGTTGCCCAAATAGAAAAAGGATTTAAAGAAAATGATTTCTACCCAACACTGGAAGAAAAAGCAACAATGCTTTTATATTTAATCGTAAAAAACCATTCGTTTGTAGATGGTAATAAACGAATAGCTGCAGTTTGTTTTTTGAAGTTTTTACAACAAAACAAGATGCTTTTTAACAGCCAGAAACAACCCATTATTAACAATGACACACTGGCTAGTTTAACACTTTTTATCGCTTCAAGTAAACCAGAAGAAATGGAAACGGTAAAACGATTGGTGATTAGCGTATTAAATAGAAATAAATAAAATAACAGATTGTTTTCAGAAAATCTTACAAATCAAAACCGATATTGACATCTAATTTACGGGCGATGATTTTATTTATTTTTGCTTTTAATTCTGGTATTTTGACGTTTTTTAGCAAATCATTAGAAAAAGCATACATCAATAAGGCTTTTGCTTCTTTTTTAGGAATTCCTCTCTGCTGCATATAAAACAGGGCGCTTTCATCTAATTGCCCAATGGTACAACCGTGAGAACATTTGACATCATCTGCAAAAATTTCTAATTGAGGTTTGGTGTTTACCGAAGCTTTATCTCCTATAACGAGGTTATTATTTTGCTGAAAAGCATTGATTTTTTGCGCGGCTTGTTCAACGATTACTTTTCCATTAAAAACCCCGGTTGATTTTTCGTCATAAATACCCTTGTACATTTCATGAGACTCACAATTCGGCGCTTTGTGTGTAACCAAAGTATGGTTGTCGACATGCTGTTTGCCATTTAAAATAGAAATTCCATTTAAATGAGAAACACAGTGTTCTCCTTCTTGGTAAAACGATAAGTTGTTACGGGTCAAATTGCCCCCAAAAGAAAACGTGTGAATAGAAGCGACACTGTCTCTTTTTTGACTCACAAAAGTACTGTCTATCAAAGAGGCTGTTTCCAGATCGTTTTGCATTTTGTAGATGTCCACAATACCTCTTTTATTTACAAATACCTCTGTAACAGCATTGGTCAAAGTAATGTTAGAAGACAAACTCTGGTGACGTTCTATAATTTGAACATGTGAATTCTCTCCTACAATGATTAAATTTCTAGGCTGAATCAAAATTTTTGGATCAGCACCTGTAGAAAAATTTAAAATTTGTAAGGGTTTGGGAACCACCGTGTTTTTAGGAATATTAATATAGGCGCCTTCTTTAGAAAAAGCTGTATTCAGATCAGAAAAACTGTCTTTTTCTTTCGCTAACTCATTAAAATAGGCATCGATGGCTATCTTGTACTTGGGCTTTTCCAAGGCAGCGGACATGATACATACATCCAATCCGTCATGCGTCGTATTTGAAAGAAACACACTAAAAACACCATCTATAAAAACCAGATTGTAACAATCTGTTTGATTGATCACGTATTTTTTAATGTCCTTAAAGGTCAAAGATTTTTCCTTCTTAGGAAACACATTATAGTCGTGCTTTAAAACTGAATTCAAGCTCGTATACTTCCACTCTTCATCTTTTCTTGATGGAAATCCTTTCGTTTCAAAAGCTTTAAATGCCTTTGACCTGATATCGTGTACCGTTGATTCTAAATCAAGCGCTACGTTATTTTCAAAAGCTAAAAATGAAGATGCTAATTTTTCCTTTAATTCCATTTAATCGTATTAATCTTAAAGCCTCAAAAACAAGAGCAAACACTTTTGTTATTTGATCCAGTCATATCCTTTTTCTTCTAATTCAACCGCCAATTCTTTACCTCCAGATTTTACAATCTTTCCATTGTATAACACATGGACATAATCTGGAACGATATACTCTAACAAACGCTGGTAATGCGTAATTACAATAACGGCGTTCTCCTTTGATCTTAATTTATTTACTCCGTTGGCAACAATACGCAGTGCATCAATGTCCAGCCCTGAATCTGTTTCATCCAAAATCGCTAATTTGGGTTCTAACATGGCCATTTGAAAAATTTCATTTCGTTTTTTCTCTCCACCAGAAAAACCTTCATTCAATGAACGAGATAAAAACTTTCTGTCAATTTCTAATAACTCTGATTTTTCTCGAATCATTTGTAACATCTCTTTCGCTGGCATTTCTGGCAACCCCTTTGCTTTTCTTGATTCATTGATCGAAGCTTTAATAAAATTTGTTACAGTAACTCCTGGAATCTCGACTGGGTATTGAAATGACAAAAAGACTCCCGCATGGGCTCGCTCTTCTGGACTCAATTCTCTGATATCTTCTCCATTTAATGCTATTTCACCCTCTGTTACTTCGTATTCTTCTCGACCTGCAATAGCTGATGCCAACGTACTTTTACCAGAGCCATTAGGCCCCATAATGGCATGTACCTCTCCTGGTTTTACCTCAATATTTAGTCCTTTTAAAATTTCTTTATCTTCTACCCTAGCATGTAGATTTTCTATTTTTAACATATCAATATATTTTTATCCTACCGATCCTTCTAAACTAATTTCTAATAATTTTTGTGCTTCTACAGCAAACTCCATAGGTAACTTATTTAACACTTCTTTACTAAACCCATTTACAATAAGCGCAATGGCTTTTTCTGTATCAATACCTCTTTGATTACAGTAAAACAATTGATCTTCCCCTATTTTGCTCGTCGTTGCTTCGTGCTCTATTTGTGCGGTGGTATTTTTTGCTTCTATATACGGAAACGTATGGGCGCCGCATTGGTCCCCCATCAATAAAGAATCACACTGTGAAAAGTTTCTTGCATCTTCTGCCCTCGAATTAATTTGTACCAATCCTCTGTAACTATTTTGTGATTTTCCTGCTGAAATTCCCTTTGAAATAATGGTACTTCTGGTATTTTTTCCCAAATGGATCATTTTTGTACCCGTATCTGCCTGCTGAAAATTATTCGTTACTGCTATGGAATAAAATTCTCCTACAGCATTATTTCCTTTTAAAATACAAGACGGATATTTCCAAGTAATGGCAGACCCTGTTTCTACCTGGGTCCATGAAATTTTAGCATTTGTCTCACAAAGCCCTCTCTTGGTTACAAAATTAAAAACCCCTCCTTTTCCTTTACTGTCTCCTGGATACCAATTCTGAACTGTAGAATACTTGATTTCAGCATTGTCTAAAGCTATTAGTTCTACAACCGCAGCATGCAATTGATTTTCATCTCTTGCTGGTGCAGTACATCCTTCCAAATAACTTACATAACTACTTTCATCTGCAATAACCAAGGTCCGTTCAAATTGACCCGTTCCTCCTTCATTTATACGAAAATAGGTAGAGAGCTCCATCGGGCATTGAACCCCTTTAGGAATATAACAAAAAGAGCCGTCTGTAAAAACTGCAGAATTTAAAGCGGCATAATAATTATCTGTTTTTGGAACAATCGTTCCCATATATTTTTTAACCAACTCTGGATGCTCTTGAATGGCTTCAGAGATCGGACAAAAAATAATTCCTTTTTCACTCAAAGTCTTTTTAAATGTCGTAGCCACAGAAACGGAGTCTACCACAATATCAATCGCAACTCCAGAGAGTTTTTTCTGTTCTTCTAAAGAAATGCCTAGTTTCTTAAAAGTCTCTAATAATTCAGGATCAACATCATCAAGGGTCTTATTAGGATCTGCCTTTTTAGGCGCAGAATAATAACTGATCTCTTGAAAATCTGGCTTTTTATATTGAATATTTGCCCATTCCGGCTCGTCCATTTGTTCCCAGATTCTATAGGCTTCCAAGCGCCAATCAGTCATCCATTGTGGTTCATTTTTCTTTTTGGATATGGCACGAACAATATCTTCGTTCAATCCCTTTGGAAAAGTATCTGATTCTATATCTGTATAAAAACCGTACTCGTATTCTTTAGTTTCCAGTTCTTTTTTTAAATCATCTTCCGTATATTTTGACATAACTATCCCTTTAAATTTTTGTTGTTTACAGTGAAAAAGATTCTCCACAACCACAGGTTCTGGCTGCATTTGGATTGTTAAACACAAATCCTGTGCCGTTTAATCCTCCAGAATATTCTAAGATAGTTCCAATTAAGTATAAAAAGCTTTTTTTATCAACAATAATTTTAATTCCATTATCCTCAAAAACCTTGTCTTCTTCAGCGGTATTTTTATCAAAATCCAAATCGTATGACAGACCAGAACAACCACCACTTTTTACCCCTACACGGACAAAATCTGTACTAGCATCATAGCCTTCTTCGTCCATTAGTTGAACAACCTTCTTTTTTGCAATGTCAGAAACCTTTATCATACCTAGTAAAACTTAAACAGATTAAGTGATTGCAAAGATACAACTTGTAAATGGTATTTAGAAACAATCTTAACTATTTGTTTTTCTGTGCTTTTCCCAAAACCCCTCTAAATAAAACAGTGTGAAAAGTTAAAATTTCTTTTGGCCCACGCTTTTTTTACTTTGCGTGCGGAGTTTCAGCCTTCAGTTGATTTTCTGGCTGCTTAACACAGGAAGTCATTTGTTCGCAATAATTATTTTCTTTATCTTTAAAATAAGCAAAACAAAATTGCTAGCTGTGATGCTGTTTTTTAACAGCCCCTTCCCCCTTGCATATCTAGAAGTTTGATGATTTAGAAATGACCTTGTTTGTTTGAAGATTTGATCTTACAAAGATCAAAGTTTTGTTAGGGCTAATAATTAAAAATGTAGGTGCTTACCAAATAATAAATTGTGAAAATTAATGAATGAAAAAAGTATTACCCCAAATCAAATAATTACCAGTAAAATATATTTGATTAGAGATCAAAAAGTAATGGTAGATAGAGATTTAGCAGAACTTTACGATGTAAAAAACATACGGTTAAGAGAACAAGTTAAAAGAAATATTGAGAAGTTTCCAGAGCATTTTATGTTTAGATTAACAGAAACGGAAACCGATTTTATGGTATCGCAAAATGCGATACCTTCAAAAAAACATCTTGGAGGGTCTTTGCCTTATGTTTTTACAGAACACGGAATACTACAACTAGCCAATGTTCTAAAAGGAGATAGAGCAACGCAAATGAGCATTAGAATTATTGAAGTTTTTGTACAGATGAGAGAAGCAATAACCAATAATTTAAGTTTAAAACTTGAGATTGAAGAAATCAAAAAAAAATTATCAAATCACAGTAAGAATATTGAATTGGTTTTCAATTATTTAGATAGACTCATTGAAAAGAAAGACAACAAAAAACCACGAACTCAGATAGGATATAAAAAAGGCAGCTGAAAATAAACCGTCTTTTCTCTCGTTCATTTTGTCTTGATACAAAACTTATATACAAATTTTGTAGTAAATTTAATAATATTAAGTGAATTGGCAAGAATTAAAACAGAATGACAAAAGAAACAACAATAAGAGATACAATAATTAAAATTATTGAAAAAACTGTACAGCCAACTTTAGAGAATTCTGAGATATACAAGGAAATAATTAATTCTCAAAATCAAACATACAATTTATTAATTTACACATTTACAGGAATAATGGTGTTACTAGCTGGTGTCTCTTGGTTTGCTAACAGAAATATTATTCAAGCCCAAATCATAAAAAAAACAAAAAAAATATTACAAAAAGAAAAGATGAAAACTGAAGTTTTAAAATCTTTAGATTCTAAATTGAATTTTCACGAGGCAAAAATAGCAAGGCTTTTTGCTATTCAAACTACAAACCTTAAAGAGTATTCAAATGCGTTTTCCTGGTATATTAAAGCTGCTGAAAAGGAACAAGCAATTAACTCAGGAGAACCTGTTAGGCGTTGTCTTGATCATGCAATTGACGTACTAGAAACTGCGAAGAACGATAAAGATCGTTTTAAAAGATTGTTATTAGAAGAGCGCCCTGACACAAATTATTTTTTTAATATTATTGATAAATTTCCAAGCACGTTAAATAAAGAAAAAAATCAAATAAAAAATCTTCTAAAAGAATTTGAAATATGCCCCGAAAAAAAATATGCCCACAAAAAAATCTCATTTCTTTGATCGTTGTTATGCCATAGCAAAACAGATTCCCTGTGGAAGGGTAACCAGTTATGGTGCCATTGCCAAATTTATTGGCGCCAAGAGTGCTGCCAGAACCGTTGGGTGGGCGATGAATGCCTCACATGAAAAAGAAGACATCCCTGCCCACAGAGTTGTAAACAAAAATGGTTATTTAACAGGTAAACATCGCTTTCAAGGAACAGATTTAATGCGACAACTTTTAGAAAATGAGGGTGTAAAAGTTGTCGATGATCAAATTCAAAATTTTAGGGACGTTTTTTGGGATCCTTCAAATGAATTGAGGTAGATTTCCAATAAACAAGCAATCATTATCTAAAGTTTTCATAGTATCTTTGCAGTACTCAAAACAAAATACTGATTTAAAAGATATGGCTATCCAAAAAAAAGATATATACGCCGCATTAGAAACGATTACAGCTCCCGGAGAAGGAAAGAGTCTGGTTGAAAATAACAACATAAAAAACCTCGTTATTTTTGGAGAAGAAGTTATAATTGATGTAGCTATTAGCAACCCTTCTTTGCAAGCAAAAAAGAAAATGGAAGCAGAAATTTTAAAAGTAATTCACGAAAAAATTTCTGACAAAGCGGTGCTAAAAATAAATGTAACAACCGAAAGTCGAAAAGCTCCAGACAAAACTCCGAACAAAGCCCCTGAAAAAAAACTACCTAACGTTCAAAATATCATCGCCATTGCCTCTGGAAAAGGAGGGGTTGGCAAATCTACCATAACAGCAAATACAGCAATTATACTCTCCAAAATGGGCTTTAAAGTTGGGGTATTAGATGCTGATTTATACGGTCCTTCTATGCATTTAATGTTTGATGTTGCTAAAAACAAACCACAATCTGTAAGCGTTGATGGGCGCTCCAAAATGAAACCTGTAGAAAATTACAATGTTAAAATCTTATCATTAGGTTTTTTTACAAATCCTGACGAAGCAGTGATTTGGAGAGGACCCATGGCTTCAAAAGCCTTAAAACAACTAATCTTTGATGCCGCATGGGGAGAACTGGACTTCTTGTTAATTGATCTACCACCAGGAACAGGGGATATTCATTTATCTATTGTTCAGGCCCTGCCAGTTACTGGGGCTGTTGTAGTCAGCACCCCTCAAAATATCGCTTTGGCAGATGCTAAAAAAGGCGTTGCGATGTTTCAACAAAAAAATATCAATATCCCTGTATTGGGAATTGTAGAAAACATGAGTTATTTCACTCCTGCTGAGCTTCCTAACAATAAATATTATATCTTTGGGCAAGATGGCGCTAAAAATTTAGCAGAAGATCTTCGTACCACATTCCTTGGCGAAGTTCCTTTGGTGCAAAGCATTAGGGAATCTGGAGATGTTGGACATCCAGTAGCCTTGCAAGAAAAGACCCCTTTGGAAGAAGCATTTAAAAATATTACCAAAAATATGGTTCGTGAATTGATAAAAAGAAATAAAGAATTGCCAGAAACAGAAATTGTGAAAATTACAACCATGAGTGGCTGTTCTAGCAAATAATCACTAAAATTTAACCGTGTGAAGACCCAAGATTTAAATAGCGCTGTAGAAAAAGCCTTGGATGAAATCCGTCCGTTTTTATTGGTAGACGGAGGGGACATCTCATTGGTCTCTATTGAAAAAAACATTGTAAAAGTAAGATTAAAAGGAGCCTGTGTCGGATGTTCCATAAACCAAATGACCTTAAAAAATGGCGTAGAGGCATCTATCAAAAAACACGCTCCGCAAATTGAAAAAGTCATTGACTTGAGTAGTGTTATCTAAAAGTAGCCCCATTTTTTTCTTTTTAACAAAAACTTAAGCACTTTTTTATAGAACTTTTGTAATATTGAACATCTTTATCTGTATAAAAATACGGGAGTTTCTATGAAAAAAATCATCTTATTATTTTTTATTTTCTTATCAATAAACATTCATTCTCAGGAACTTAATCAGTCTTTTAGTCATGGGGAGTGGCTAAAATACCGAGTTCACTACGGAATTATCAATGCTGGTTACGCCACACTTTCAATAGCAGAAATAAAAACAGATCAAAACGAACAATACCACGCCGTAGCCAAAGGGTGGACCACTGGAATTTTAAACTGGATCTTTAAAGTAAGAGACCAATACGAATCTTTCTTTGACAAAGAAGAATTATTGCCAAATCACTTTAAAAGAAGGGTTGATGAAGGGGGTTATACCATCAAACGAGATATTTACTTCGATCACCACGAAAAAAAAGCACTTATCGAGGATCACAAACTGCAAAAAAAAATAAAGGCTGACATTGGTCAAATACAAGATATGGTATCGGCCTTTTACTACTTAAGAACTCAAAAAGTAGATACCCTAAGCATTGGGCATAGTTTAGGTTTGAATCTTTTTTTTGACGCAAATACCTTTGCCTTTCAACTAAAGTATTTGGGAAAAGAGAGAATCAATACAAAATTTGGAAAAATTGACTGTTATAAGATGCGACCCGAAGTTCAGGCTGGACGTATTTTCAAAAAACAAGAAAGTATTACCATGTGGATTTCAGCCGATGGTAATAAAATTCCTATTCGATTAAAAGCAGATTTACGGGTAGGGTCTGTTAAAATGGATCTGGAACAATACAAAGGATTATCTCAACCCTTTCCTCTTATTTTATAAGAATTGTTGTAAATTTGTCCATTGTAATTTTTTAGAATCTTTTGAAACATTTTTTACCCCTTCTTTTAGTTTCAGTCTTTCTGGCCTCTTGTGGCAATAAAAACACAAACTCCGCCAAGCTTAAAAAACAAGCTGAAAACATCTATAAATTTGGTTATTCACTAAACAACTTTACCGTAATTAATGACACCGTAGCAAAGGGCGAAAGCTTTGGAGAAATTCTGGACCGACACCATATATGGCCTCCTAAAATTCTAGAAATTTCAAAAAAAGCAAAAAATACATTTGATGTAAGACGATTAAGAGCCGGAAAACCCTATACAATTTTAGCGACAAGGGACTCGATAGAAAAAGCACAAATTTTTATCTATCAAAATGATTTGATCAACTTTACGGTCCTCGATTTTAAAGACTCTATTATCCATACTTACAAAGGGAAAAAAGAAGTTAAAACAGTCATTAAAAAAACGGCTGGAAAAATTACAAATTCACTGTCAGAAGCTTTAGACAAACAAGGAATCAATGCGATTATTGCAAACGATTTATCTGAAATATACGCTTGGTCGATCGATTTTTTTAGATTACAAAAAAATGATTCCTTTAAAGTTATTTACGAACAAAAATATGTGGAAGACTCTATTCCTGCTGGATTTGGTAAAATTAAAGCAGCCTATTTTGAACATGTCGGAAAACCTTTTTACGCATTTAATTATGTATCTGACTCTATTACAGGAATCGAAGAGTATTACGATGAAAAAGCAAACCACCTAAGAAGAGCCTTTTTAAAAGCACCTTTAAAATTTAGTAGAATTTCCTCTCGTTACAATTTAAAACGTCGAATTGCATATTACGGAAAAACCAAAGCCCACAGAGGAACTGATTTTGCCGCTCCTGTCGGAAGCCCAATTATGAGTACTGCAAATGGACGTGTCATAGAATCAAGATACAAAGGAGGAAATGGTCATTATGTGAAAATTCGACACAACTCAACCTATGCAACCCAATACTTACACATGAAAAAACGTAAAGTAAAAGTTGGTCAATATGTCAAACAAGGCGATGTGATTGGCTGGGTTGGAATGACTGGGAACACCTCTGGACCTCATGTTTGTTATCGTTTTTGGAAAAACGGCGTTCAAGTAGATCCTTTAAAACAAAAATTACCCCCAGCTAGAGCCATGAAAAAATCAATAAAACCGCATTATATAGACTATATTGACACGGTTAAAGGTGAGCTGGATGCTATTGATTATCCTATAACAATTACAAAAATTAACCCCGAAAAAAACAATACTTAAAATGACACTCAAAAATATAAACCCTTCAAAAACAAAGGCTTGGGAAAAACTAAACCATCATTTTAATGACATAAATAAGGTTCACCTGAGAGATTTGTTTTCAGAAGACAAAAAAAGAAAAGAACAATTTAGCCTTCAATTCAATGATTTTGATGTTGATTTTTCTAAAAACAGAATCAATGAACACACGCTAAAATTATTGGTTGAGTTAGCTAATGAAGTTGATTTAAAAGATGCCATTTCAAAATATTTTGGAGGGGTCAAAATTAACGCTACAGAAGACCGGTCAGTTTTACACACTGCTCTTAGATGCGCTTCCGATAAAAAGGTATTGATAGACGGTAAAAACATCATTGACGACGTGGAAGCTACCCTCTCCCAAATGGAAACCTTTACCGACAAGGTTATTTCTGGAAAATGGAAAGGTTATACCGGAAAATCAATAACCGATGTCGTAAATATCGGTATTGGCGGATCTGATTTAGGTCCTCAAATGGTCGTAGAATCATTAAAATATTACAAGAGTCCTTTAAACATTCATTTTGTGTCGAATGTAGATGGCGACCACGTTTCTGAGGTTATTAAAAACTTAAACCCTGAAACTACTTTGTTTTTAATTGTCTCCAAGACATTTACCACGCAAGAAACGATTACCAATGCACAAACAATTAAAAAATGGTTTTTAGAAAGTGCCTCTGAAAAAGATATTGCAAAACATTTTGTGGCTGTTTCTACAAATATGGATGCCGTTATAAATTTTGGCATAAATCCTGCCAATGTATTTACAATGTGGAACTGGGTTGGCGGACGTTTCTCTTTGTGGAGCGCCGTTGGTTTATCTATCAGTCTAGCGATTGGTTTTGACAATTTTAAACAATTATTAAACGGAGCTGCTGAAATGGACACCCATTTTGAAACGACCTCTTTTGAAGAAAATATTCCTGTTGTTTTGGCCCTACTAAGTGTTTGGTATAACAATTTCTTTGGCGCAGAAACAGAAGCCATTTTACCTTATTCTCAATATTTAGAAAAACTGACGCCTTACCTTCAACAAGCTATTATGGAAAGTAACGGTAAAAGTGTAGACAGAAATGGCGAACCGGTAAATTACGAAACTGGAACCATTGTTTGGGGAAGTACAGGAACCAATATGCAACACGCATTTATGCAATTGGTACACCAAGGGACCAAATTAATTCCTTGCGATTTTATTGGCTTTAAAAAGTCATTGCACAACAAAACCGAGCACCATAACAAATTGATGTCAAATTTTTACGGACAGTCAGAAGCCTTGTGTTATGGAAAAACAAAAGAAGAAGTGCTGACGGAATTAACAGGTGATGCAGCAAGTATTGAAAAAGTGGCTCCTTTTAAAGTATTTGCTGGAAACAAACCCAGCAATACCATTTTAATTGAAAAGTTGACGCCAAGATCTTTAGGAAGCCTTATTTCCATGTACGAACACAAAATTTTTGTACAAGGTATTGTTTGGAATATCTACAGTTATGACCAATGGGGCGTAGAATTAGGAAAAGTGCTGGCTAATAAAATTTATGCTGAAAAATATCAATAAATCGGAGTAAAGGACTCCAAAAATTTGTTTCTCACTCACTACTACTTTTATTATATTTGTAAAGACTTAAAAAACATTAAACAATGAAAGAACTACACTCTTATTGGGCTTATCTCGTGGTTATTGTATTAATAATTACTGTATTAAATGCAATTCTAGGACTGAAATCAAAAAAGAAGTTTACCCCTACAGACTTACGACTTGGATTATTTACCCTAATCTTTTCTCATATTCAACTCTTAATTGGTTTGGGTTGGTACTTTATGTCGCCATACAATCCTTTAAACCAAGAAGACATGGCGCTTGTGATGAAAACAAAAGAACTTCGGTTATTGGTTGTTGAACATCCAATAAGTATGATTTTAGCAATTGTCTTGATAACAATAGGCTGGTCTAAACACAAAAAACAAAATTCTGACAAAGGAAAATTTAAAAGTTTTGCTGTATTTTATTCAATAGCATTATTGATTATTTTATCTCGTATTCCTTGGAATCAATGGTTCTAAAAAGAATTCTTTCTTATCCATTATCTATCATCCACTACCTACTTTATGGATTAATACTTATTGTGTTTCATCCATTACAATGGTTTAATCTAACATTTTTTGGTTACGAAACCCACAAAAAAACAGTAGATATTTTAAATTATTTACTTGTTTACAGCTTGTATATTCTAGGAACCCGAACGCGTTTTGTCAATAAGCACAAATTTCCTAAAAACACCCCTTTGATAATTGTATCTAACCATCAAAGCGCTTATGATGTTTCATCCATTTCTTGGTATCTGAGAAAAACACATCCTAAATTTGTTTCTAAAATAGAATTGGGCAAGGGAATTCCAAGTGTGTCTTTTAATTTAAAACACGGTGGCTCTGTATTGATTGATCGAAAAGATGCAAAACAGTCTTTAACTGCCTTAAAATATTTTGCCCAAACTTTAGAAAAAAATAACTGGTCAGGAGTCATATTTCCTGAAGGAACTCGTAGTAAAAATGGTATTCCAAAACATTTTTCTAAAAATGGATTAAAAATAATGGCTAAATTTGCTCCTTCAGCATATATAATTCCAATAAGCATCAATAATTCTTGGAAATTAGTTTCAAATGGAAAATTTCCGTTAAATATTGGTGAACATCTCCATCTTGAAGTTCACCAACCCATCGCTGTAAATTCAATGCCCTTTGAAGAATTGTTTCTAAAAGTAGAAAAAACTATTAAAAACAATGTAACTTTACCGCAAATATAACCTCAAATTAAAAACAAATGGCCCTAACTAATGTTCGCAAAGAAGTGATGTTGTCGCTCGAAAAAGACATTGAAAGCACCTTTGGAAAATTTTTGATTCCCCCTGAAGAAATTTGGCAACCAACCGATTTTTTGCCAAATCCGCAATCTGATACTTTTATGGATGAGGTAGAAGAGATCCGAGAACTTTCTAAAGACTTAGACAATGATTTTTGGATTTCATTGGTAGGAGACATGATTACAGAAGAGGCCTTGCCAACCTATGAATCTTGGTTGCTAGACATAGATGGAATAAATCAACACGGAGAAGAAAAAGGCTGGTCGAGCTGGATCCGAAGATGGACCGCTGAAGAAAACAGACACGGAGATGTTCTAAACAAATACCTCTACCTATCTGGAAGGGTGAATATGCGTGAAATAGAAATTACCACCCAACATTTAATAGCGGATGGTTTTGATATCGGAACTGCCAGAGATCCATATAAAAACTTTATATATACGAGTTTTCAAGAATTAGCCACTTATGTTTCTCATAATAATGTGGCAAAAATTGCGCGTAAAGCAGGCATGAAAGGTCTGGCTAAAATGTCAAAAATTATCGCAGGAGATGAGATGAGACATCATTTGGCATATGTAGAATTTGTTCGTCAAATTTTTGCTGTTGACCCAAGTGAAATGATGATTGCCTTTTGTGATATGATGAAACATAAAATTCAGATGCCGGCTATGTACCTAAGAGAATCTTTTGAAAAAAGAAGTACTTTGTTTGATAAATTTTCTGATATTGCCCAAAGAGCAGGGGTCTATACTTCTTTTGATTATATCGATATTTTAGAAAAATTAAACAAGGCCTGGGCCATTGATAAATTTACCGGATTGACTCCTGAAGCTGATAAGGCGAGAACCTACCTAATGAAATTACCTGAAAGGATGAAACGAATAGCGGGTAGAATTGTCGTTCCAGACACGGATTACCATTTTAAGTGGATGAAGCCACTAACAACCTAATTTTATAAATCTTTAGACTTCTGAATTAAAATTATTCCATCTTAAAAATATCTCTGTCTCCTAAAAAAGGATATTCTTTCCGAATTGCGATGAGATTTCTTTTATTTACACATACTGATAAAACAGCTTCCGAATTAGCACTTGCTTTTTTAATAATTTCTCCTAAAGAATTTATAGCCTGTGACTGCCCAGCGTATTCCAAACCATTTACATCGGTTCCCACTCTATTCACCCCAATGCAATAACACATGTTTTCAATTGCTCTTGCCTTTAAAAGACTATTCCAACTACTAACTCTTACTTTTGGCCAATTCGCTGTATAAATAGCAATGTCGTAATTTTCAGTATTTCTAGACCATACAGGAAAACGCAAATCATAACAAATAAAGGGGGCTATTTTCCATCCTTTATATTCAAAAACAATCCGCTTTAAACCTGAGGAATAAACCTCGTTTTCTCCCATGGGACCAAATAAATGTTTTTTATCATAGCAAAACATTTCTCCTCGTGAATTTACAAATACAAAACGATTAAAATAAGCACCCTTTTCTTCAATAGCTACACTTCCGCAGATAGCAAAATTTTTTTCTTTAGAAATTTTTTTCATCCACTTTACAACAAGACCATCCATAGCTTGAGCAACACCTTGAGGTTGCATCACAAAACCTGTTGTAAACATTTCAGGAAGAATAATCAGGTCTGTTTTTTTGGGAGTTTGATTAATTTTTTTTTCTATCTCTAAAAGATTTCTAGAGGTGTTTTTCCATATTGTATTTGTTTGAATTATCGAAATCCTCAATTGATCTTGCATTCTATTAATACGTGTTTTAAAGTTTTCTTACATGAATACATTTTAAACGCTACAGTAAAGATATAGCTTTTAAAACGCAAAGTCACAAGAATATTATCATAGATGAGAAAATATAATTGTTCAATATTTTATTTTTGTAACTTAGACCTTGGGCAATTTTGTCAATGTTTAAAAAAATTTAACTATGAAAAAGAAAACAGCTAAAGAATCCTTGTCAATTTCAACAGATGTTGTTTTTCCTGGTGATACAAACGCACTAAACGGAATGTTTGGAGGAGAATTACTATCCAGAATGGATCGAGTCTGTTACATCGCCGCAAAAAGACATTCAGAAAATATTGCTGTTACTGTTTCTGTAAATCACGTAACATTTCCCAAATCAGTTCCTCTTGGAAGTACGGTTACCATTGAAGCCAAGGTGTCCAGAGCCTTTTCAACTTCTATGGAGGTTTTTGCCGATGTTTGGACTGAAGACCTATTTTCTGGAGTAAAAACAAAGGTAAATGAAGGTATTTATACCTTTGTCGCTGTTGGAAAAGACGGAAACACCTTACCTGTCCCTGAATTGATTCCTGAAACAAAATTAGAAAAGCAGCGTTTTAAAGGCGCGCTGCAAAGGCGCCAACTAAGCTTGGTCCTATCCGGAAAAATGCTGCCAAATGAAGCCTCTGAATTGAAGTCCTTATTTGATTAAAAACGACTATATTTTCAGCAACCAAGATGCAGGGTTTTGCTTTTGTGTATCTTTCCAGATTTGGAATTTCACAATCGTTTTACCTGTAACTTTATCAGTGTATATTTTACCTAAATGCTGCTTGAGTGAAATTGTATCGCCTTTTTGAACATGAACTGTTTCTAAGTTCCCGTACAACGAAATATAATTTCCGTGTTGTACCATAATTGTTTTAAGCCCATTAGAACTTACTTGTATAGCAAGTACCTTTCCCTCAAAAATAGCTTTGGCCATTGCTCCTTTATTCGTAGCAATATGAATACCATTGCTTTGAATAGTGATTCCACGAATGGTTTCATGAGGAATTCTACCAAAATTACGAACCACCAAAGCATTTTTTACTGGCCAAGGTAGTCTACCCTTATTTTTCTCAAATTTAGAAGCTAGAAGCTTTGCCTCAGGAGTAAGAAAAAATCCAGCAGAAGTTCCCTTGCTCTTTAATTTTGAAGCCGCAATCGCAGCACGAATTAATTTCTCTATTTGCCTGTCTATCTTTTGTTCTTCTCTTTGTTTTTTTTCAATCTGGGCAATGTAGTATTTCTCTTTAGATTTTACCTTTCTAATCAATATTTCTTGTGCCTGTCTTTCAGATGTTATTTTCAATTTTACTTCTTTATACTCTAAAAGAAGGTTCTCTTTTAAAATTTTTTGAACATTAAGATCTTTAATGATCTTTTCTATTTTTTGAGTTTTAAGCGCAATTTCTTTTCCTTGTTTCTTTCTAAAATCAGTGTATTGACTCATGTATTTCAAACGTTTATAGGCTTGGTGAAAGCTTTTGGAAGAAAGCACAAACAGCATTCTGCTTTGCATAGAATTACTTTTATATGATTTGTAAATCATATCGGCGTAATCCTCTTTTAGCTCTTTTAATTCTTGCTTTAAAATATTGACCCTATTCTTATTAGATCTTATTTTTGCATTTAAAACAGTTGACTCTCTGTCTATGGCAGCAATTAATTTTGTTCTAATGGCAATTCTTTGATTTAGATCTCTAAGATGTTGTAAAATATTTTTTTCCTCTTTTTTAGTGTTGAACAAAAGTGTATTTACCTTTTTTATCTCTTGTTTTAAACGAGCTCTTTTTGCTTCTAAATTCTTTTGTTTTTGTGATTGTGCAAATGTGTTAAACGATGAAAAAACCAAAAACAAACACATGGTCATTCTAAAAAATATTCTTTTATTAAGAATGTTCCCAACGCTATTTTGAAAATTGATCAAAATCATTATTTTTCTATTCTTTTGTATCCGTTTGGAAGTTTGTATGGAAATAACAGTGCTTTATCTACTTCAATATGCTTATAACTAATGGACATCTTAGTATCATTATCATTCTCTTTTACTAGAATTTCTACTAAAGATGGGATTACTGTATGCTGAATCGTTTTATAATTTTTATAATTAATTGTCAAAGAACGATTTTTTTGAACACTTTTAATTTCTTGTCTTTCTATTTTATAATTTAATGGATGGATCCAGAAAAAAACATCTGCTAAATAATCCTTTTCTTTAGGGCTTAACAAATGGGCTTGTTTATCAATGCTGGCACTAAAATCTCTTGATTTCATTTTAAAAAAAGCCTCCCCCAACAATAGATTTTGAATCATAGAAAAATTTAGGGTGGCCCCTAATCGTTCACTAATTTCTGAAAAATCTCCATCAAAATAGGTCGTCGTAAGTTTGGTATAATAACGCACTCTTTCTGGTTCTATAATAGCCTTTAAAATCGGGAATCCGAAAAAATAAGCTTGCATCCAGATTGTCTGATCTTTTTGAATTCTAAGTGCAACCTTGAGGTTTTGAGTGCTATTGGCCGTTTTGTAATTTACCTTTAAGTCTGCACGGAAAGTCTTGTGGTTAAATCTACTCTTGTAATGTTTTTTAATAATTTTTCTAGCAGACTCCGCTACTAAATTACGCCTATCACTGAGGTTTTTGTTGGACCCACAAGAAAAAAATACGAATAGGACCAAAAAAAATAAATATTTATGCTTCGTATACGATATCGGAATTTTCACTTTAAAACAATTGATAAAGAAGTATTTTACAAGTTATTTCGGTTTGCAAGATACGTTTTTTGATTGATGAAACGAATCGTTATCATCAGCTATCTGCCTTTTGGAACAGAATTAATTAACTTCTTTGTATACGCTGATGTTGGATGTTTGTAAATGGTATCTGCATCTGCCATTTCTTCTATTTTTCCACAATTCATAACCGCTAATTGATCGGACATATACTTTACAACAGACAGGTCGTGTGAAATAAAAATATACGTAAACCCAAAGGTTTTCTTTAGGTCATTTAACAAATTCAATATCTGTGCCTGAACCGAAACGTCCAGAGCAGAGACCGATTCATCGCAAACGATTAGTTTTGGTTGTACAGCAATTGCTCTTGCAATTCCAATTCGCTGCCGCTGCCCACCAGAAAATTCATGTGGATATCTGTAATAGTGTTCTGAAGATAAGCCTACTTTTTCTAAAATTGAAAAAACGACCGTTTTACGTGCTTTGTCCGTTTTTAAAATCCCGTGAACCTTCATGGGTTCCAAAATAGCTTCTCCTACCATGATTCTCGGATTTAAAGAAGAAAACGGATCCTGAAAAATAATTTGAATGTCTTTTCGAAGTGCCTTTATTTCACCACTCGTTAGTTTTGTAATATCTTTCCCTTGGTATAAAACACTTCCTGAAGTTGCTTTTTCTAAATGTAAGATCGTTCTTCCTAAAGTGGTTTTCCCGCAACCCGATTCTCCTACCAAGCCCAAGGTTTCTCCTTTGTACAATTTAAAAGAAATATCATCAACTGCTTTTATAAAGGTCTTTTTTTGAAAGGGCCAACCCTTGTTAATAACAAAATACTTTTTAAGATGACGGATTTCTAAAAGGGGTTTTTCTGCGTATAATTTTTTATGAAAAAGACTTCTTTCCTCATCGGTATAAACATCACTCTCTACGGTGTTCTCCATAAAATCTTTTACAGAAGGTAATTTTTTTAAACGCTTTGTACTGCTTGGTTTCGATTTAATAAGCGCCTTGGTATAATTCTCCTTTGGTTTTGAAAACAAAGTCACAGCAGCACCTTGTTCTACAATACTTCCTTTGTACATAACCAAAACTCGATCACATATTTCAGAAACTAAAGAAAGATCATGAGAAATAAATAAAATACTCATTCCTGTTTCCTGTTGAAGTTCTTTTAAGAGTTTTATAATTTCTTTTTGAACCGTTACATCTAGAGCTGTTGTGGGTTCATCTGCTATTAATAATTGAGGTTTACAGGCAACTGCCATGGCAATCATAACCCGTTGTTTTTGACCGCCAGAGATCTGATGTGGGTACTGTTTGTACATTTCAGAAGGTCTTGGTAATCTGACCTTTTCAAACAAACGGATCACCTCTTTTTTTGCTGTTTTTTTAGAAAGTTTTGTATGTTGTAACAATCCCTCTAAGACCTGTTTTCCGCAGGCCATACTCGGGTTTAAAGAACTCATCGGTTCTTGAAAGATCACAGAAATTTGATTGCCTCGTATCTTTTGTAATTCCTTTTTAGAGCAGTCTAAAAGGTTCTTGTCTTCAAAGTAAATTTGACCATTTATAAGGGTGCTTTTAGGAAGCAATCCTAAAATTGCCAAAGAAGAAACAGACTTTCCACTTCCAGATTCCCCAACAATTCCTAAAATTTCATTAGATCGTAAAGAAAACGAAATATCTTGAACAACGCGCTGCGCTTTCCCTTTGTTAAAAAAGGAAATTTGTAAATCTTCAACTTTTAAGAGCGGCAAATCTGTTGGCATATGATTTTACTTCTAAACATTCCTTGTAAAAGCTAAAAATACGTCAAATGATTAAAACTTTGTTAATTAATTGATAAATCATTATATTGCATCAATAATAATATTTTTGATTCAAAAAATGAGTATAGTAAGAAAATCAATTACGTTTACGCAACAACAAGACACCTATATCAAGAATTTGATAAAAAAAGGGTTTTATACTAACGACAGTGAGTATATAAGAGACATTGTGCGTAAAGATCAGGAAAATAGAAGAAAGATTATTGACTTACAAGATGCCTTACTAGACGGTATGGAAAGTGGTATTTCAAACGAGACTATTGATCGTATTTGGGATGAAACCATAAAAGAGCATGAAAAAAGAAAATAAGTATGTTTTAAGTGTTCGCGCCTCTGAAGATATAAGAAAAATTGCTAAATTTTCTATTGAAAAGTTTGGTGTACTGCAAGCAAACATTTACCGTAAAGGGTTGGCCAATGTTTTAAACAATTTAAGTGAAAATCCAGCAATCGGTAAAGAATATATAGCTATTAAAGAAAAAATGTTATCGAGATATCAATTTAAGGCACATACCATATTTTTTTACCCAATGAAAGAAAAAATATTTGTTGTACGGATTCTTGGTAATAAAATGAGTTTTATAAAGCACCTTTAAGAATATTAAAATTAGCTTGTAAAAGCTAAAAATACATCTAATAAGCGGCCAGTTACCAACAATCAGCCGAAGGCTGAAACCCAACCCTCTATAAAAACCCACGAGCCCTATTTTGTTTGCAAAAACAAAAAGCACCTCATAGATTTGTTGGGGCGCCCATTTATAGAGAGGGTCGTAAAAATAACGGCTGTTTAAACGAGTATGGCGAGTGAGTTCCGTTATTTTAGATCCTGAGATAAAGATGGGTCGGCAAATCTGTGCAGCGCGATTTTTTTGTCACTTTTTTTAAAAAAAAAGTTAGAGAGTTAACAAACTGTCAAATTTGTTTTCATCAGAGCACTATTTTATTCTTTAAAGACTCTGTATCTTTATCATCTTAAAATCGCATCTGATATATGAATTATCTATCGGTAGAAAACATCTCCAAATCGTATGGAGAAAGGGTATTATTTGAAGACATTTCTTTTGGAATCAACAAGGACCAAAAAATAGCCTTTGTCGCTAAAAATGGAACGGGTAAAACATCTATTTTAAATATCATTGCCGGAAAGGACAGCTCAGATACCGGACAGGTAGTTTCAAGAAAAGGATTAAAAATAGCTTATATGGCTCAAAATGATGTGTTGGACCCAGAATTAACCATCGAAGACACCATTTTTAAATCAGATAACCCTACTTTAAATATCATAAAACAATACGAATCTGCTCTAGAAACTCCTGAAGATGCAAATGCCTATCAACATGCCTTTGAGTTAATGGAACAACACGATGCATGGGACTTTGAAACACAGTACAAACAAATTCTATCCAAATTAAAATTTGACGATCTTCAACAAAAAGTAGGGGCTCTTTCTGGAGGGCAAAAAAAGCGATTGGGATTGGCTATTGTTTTAATTGACAAACCCGACCTGCTTATTTTAGATGAACCTACCAATCATCTGGATCTGGAAATGATTGAATGGTTAGAGGCTTATTTTAAAAAAGAAAAAATAAGCTTGTTTATGGTTACACACGACCGCTACTTTTTAGAACGTGTCTGCAATGAAATTGTCGAGTTAGACGGGGGTGCATTGTACCGTTACAAAGGAAACTATTCATATTTCCTAAAAAAGAAAGAAGAACGACTTGCCCTGGAACAAGTTGTTCAAGAAAAAGCGAAAAACCTGTTCAAAAAAGAATTAGACTGGATGCGCCGTCAGCCAAAAGCCCGAACGACCAAATCCAAATCTAGAATAGATGATTTTTTCGAAATCAAAAAAAAGGCGCACGACAGACGTATCGAACACAAAGTGCAGTTAGAAATCAATATGGAACGTTTGGGAGCCAAAATTTTAGAACTTTATAAAATTCACAAATCATTTGACCATATCAAGATCTTAGAGGGTTTTGAATACGTGTTTAAACGCGGAGAAAGAATTGGTGTCATTGGCAAAAACGGAACGGGGAAATCGAGCTTTTTAAATATCATTACCCAAAAAGAACCCATAGATCAAGGAAAGGTGGTTTTGGGAGAAACCGTAAAATACGGATATTATACCCAAAAAGGAATTCAAATAAAAAAAGGGCAAAAGGTCATTGAGGTGATTAAAGAATTCGGAGATTACATCCCATTGGCTAAGGGGCAAAAAATCTCAGCAGGACAATTGTTAGAACGATTTTTATTTAATAGAAAACGACAATACGACTTTGTAGAAAAACTCAGTGGTGGAGAACAAAAACGCCTGTATTTGTGTGCGGTCCTAATTCAAAACCCTAATTTTTTAATCTTAGATGAGCCTACCAATGATCTGGATATTGTAACCCTAAACGTCTTGGAAAATTTTTTGTTAGACTTTCCAGGAAACTTAATCGTAGTTTCTCACGACCGGTATTTTATGGATAAGATCGTAGACTCTTTATTTGTTTTTAGAGGAAATGGTGTCGTAGAAAATTTTCCGGGAAATTATTCTGATTTTAGGGCCTATGAAGATTCCAAACCTAAAGAAACCCGCATAAAAACCCCCGTTGAAAAAACGGTAAACGACCCTGTCAAAAAAACTACAGACAAAACTGCATTAACTTACCATGAAAAACGAGAATACGGCACTTTAGAAAATGATATTGCCAAATTAGAAACCCAAAAAAAACAAATCGAAAAACAATTCTCCGAAGGAGAAGTAGCCACAGATCAAATTGATGAGGTTTCCATAAAACTTCAAGAAATCATCCAAGAAATTGAAACCAAAGAGGCGCGTTGGTTCGAGTTATCAGCAAAATTAGAAAGTTAATCTCCTATGTTACTTTATAAACGTTGTAAGTTCTGGACCATTGAACAGATTGACCGGGTTCAATGGATATTTTAAAAAACAGCTCTGGACTGATTACCTGCTCACAACCCCAAAGATTGACCTTATCTGTTTGAAAACTAGCTGTTTCAGCAATAGCTATCTTCGTTTTAAGGTTGGTCAACTCCCAGCCAGCAGTCACATTTTTACCACCTGAAAGATTGCTAAAAAAGAAAGGCGTTTTTGGAGTGCCCGTAAAACTGACTTCTTTTTCACCAAGTCGAACTTTCCCTTCCGTATTAACATTTTCGTCAAATAATTCAGGCTTTAATTCAAATGGAAAGGCTAAAATATAATTCTTTCCGATTAGCTCTTTATTTATAGATAAAAAATTGTGGTTGTACTCATCTGTAACGATAGTCTTCTTACCTGTATTTTGCAACTCATATGTAATTCTAAAACTTTGTTCAAACAATTCAATCTCTTTTTTTAACAAATAAGAATACCCATTAACTGCAACTGATTTACACTGAATTAAAACTTTATTTGTAAGGGTTTTCACCCTAAACTCAGCAGGTTTTATTTGATAATTATTGGCAAAACTGTATTGTCTGTCCTCTTTTTTTAAAAGCCCAACTCCTATTTTATGAAACCAACTTCCGACCTCTGCAGTATCGTATCCCAGTGCCTTATCAATTCCAAATTCATTATAAAATCCCTTTCCTATAAGATCCGTATTTTCAATATCGGTCCGTTCGATTCCCGACAAATAAACATCTTGAAATTTTACCGCAACTATTTTTCCTGTCCAGTCAAAACGAGAAAGACCGTAATTTTCTAATGGAAGATCTATGTGAACTTCTAAATGCTCGTTTTTTAATATATATGCCATAAAAATAAATTGGGAATAAATATATTGTTTTATCTGGTCTTTACAAGGGGGGGGTAATCTTTTTTATTCCCTTAATCTTAAAACAAAAATGGTTTGCGCAACAAAAATCTATTATAGTTAGTTATCTCTATAAAGCGTAGCTTTTTATTGCACTTACAATTGAATCTGTGTTCCAATCTACTACTTCATCTGCATTGTCTAAAACAACCTCTGATACTCGTGTGTTAGCAGAAGGTTTAATTCCAATAATGGGTTTTTCATTTGCGAATCCATTTTTTGCAATAAATATTTCTTTTTTTACCCATTTGCTATAAACAGAATATTCGCCTGCCATTATCAAAACAATATGAGAATTGCATATTTTATCCGTAATCGCTATTTTAAGTTCCCTATCTGTTCCATTTATATGAATAGGGTCTCCTTTAGGAATTAAACGAGGCTTAAAAATAATTTTCTTTCTTAAGGTATTACGCAATTTCTCATATGCACCCGCACGCTGCCAGGAATGACTGATAAAAATATTGTATATTTTGCCCATTACCCTACTTTTTCTTTTTAACGCATATCACAACTGTATCTAATCACAATGACAGACATGCCTAATTTCTAGATATATGGGGGGCTGTTATAAAACAGAATAGCTAGTAATTTTTGATCATTTTCACCTACTAAGATAAAGAAATAATTTTTACAAAAAAAGGGTTGTTTAAACTACGATTTCTTTAACATCGCATCCCAACCCTGTGCTGTGAGTTCCATTTTTTGATTGGCTCTCGTAACCAGGTGTATCCCCTCTTTCTTATCGGTCATATGGCCAATGATACTAAGATTTGGGTTTCCCTTTACTTTGTCAAAATCTTTTTGACTTATCGTAAATAACAACTCGTAATCTTCTCCTCCATTTAATGCTACTACAGTACTGTCCATATTAAATTCTTCAGACGTAGAAATTACCTGAGGGTCCAAAGGAAGTTTATCTTCGTACACATTACAACCCACATTTGAGTTTTTACACAAATGAATCACTTCAGAAGAAAGTCCATCAGAAATATCAATCATACTAGTCGGTTTGATTTTTAAATCTTGAAATAATTTTCGAATGTCTTTACGCGCCTCTGGTTTTAATTGACGTTCCACCAAATAACTGTATTGGTCTAGATCGGGCTGAGCGTTGGGATTCACATCAAAAACCTGACGCTCTCTTTCCAAAACCTGTAAACCCAAATAAGCAGCTCCTAAATCACCAGTAACGACCAACAAATCATTTTCTTTGGCCCCACTTCTGTACACGATTTCATCTTCCTTAGCCTCTCCGATGGCCGTGATACTAATTAGTAAACCTGTTTGAGAAGAGGTGGTATCTCCGCCTATTAAATCAATATTATAGTTTGTACAAGCCAACTGAATTCCTGCGTATAATTCTTCTAAAGCCTCTAGTGAAAATCGGTTAGAGACTGCGATAGACACCGTTATTTGAGTAGCTGTTCCATTCATCGCATACACATCCGATAAATTGACCATCACGGCTTTATAACCCAAATGCTTTAAAGGCATATACGTTAAATTAAAATGAATTCCTTCTACCAACAGATCTGTAGTAACCAATGTTTTTTGACCTTGACAATCTAAAACAGCAGCATCGTCACCAACTCCTTTTAAGGTAGTTCCATGTGAAATTTTAAAATGTCTTGTTAAATGGTCAATCAATCCAAATTCTCCCAATTCAGCCAAGCTTGTTTTACTGGGTGTTTTGTCCTCTATCATGTGTTTATAAATTTTTGACAATACAAAATTGACCTTTTTTTTTGAATTACGCTCAATTTCAAAAAGAAGATTCTCTATTTTATAAAAAATAATCGTCCTTTTCAATAATATCCAACAACTCTTTATCTCTTTTTTTTAAACAGTTGAGGTTGAACAGAGGGCTTTTTTAAGGCTCGCTTTTTCCAATCCAATAAGCTTACAAGATCTTCTGCGGAGTTTATTAAAGCCGCCTTATGATCTCTTATCAAGGCATTACATCCTCTGCTAAAATAATCTGTCGTTCTACCAGGAACGGCAAAAACATCTCTTGAATAAGAATTGGCAATGTCTGCAGTTACCAAAGCCCCTCCTTTGGTTGCAGATTCAACGACAATCGTTGCTTCTGAAAGCCCTGCAACAATGCGATTTCTCTTTAAAAAATTAGACGGCAGGGGCGACTCATCATGCCAAAATTCTGTCATAAAACCCCCGTTTTCAAAAACTTTTGACAAGTATTTTTTATGTGTTTTTGGATATACTTGTCCAAACCCATGGGCAAGAACAGCAACCGTTTGTAAATTGTTTTTTAATGCCTCTAAATGTGCACAAATATCAACCCCATAAGCGAAACCACTGACAATTATGGGTTGATATTCCTTGATGTCAAAAAGTAATCGTTCACAAAAATCACGACCGTAATTCGTCATTTTTCGAGTACCTACAATCGTAATAATTCTCGGATTTTCAAAATCAAAATCGCCCTCCTGAAAAAGTAAAATAGGACCGTCTATACAATTTTTCAAATTCTTAGGATAGCCATCTTCTAAAAAATATAGGGGTTTTATTTTGTGCTCAACAATCATCTTTAGCTCTTTCTCAGCAGCTAATAAATTAGTCTTTTCAAAAAGATGCTTTAATTTAAAATTTCCAATTCCATTAATTTTTTTAAGGGTTTCTTTTTTTTCTTTCAATACCTCTTTTGGGTTTCCGCATACCTCTATCAACTTTTTTAAATTAATAGATCCAATTCCTTTGGTTTTCTGTAAAGCCAAAGCATACAACAATTCTTCTTCTTTCATTTTAAACAATTTAACTTTTAAGTTAAGGAATTTTAGTCGAAAAACTCCAGGATCCTTACAAATAAAACCTAATTTTTAGTTACATTTGTACCTAATGAAATTCTCTAATTACATCCGCGACTTACTCTTCCGATATGAATGTGTCATCATTCCTGAGTTTGGAGGATTTGTCACAAATACTGTTGGGTCCAAAATAGATGCTTTAAAGCATACCTTTTACCCTCCCACAAAAAAACTTTCATTTAACCCTCAGTTAAAGAACAATGATGGCTTATTAGCTAATTATATTTCTACTGTTGAGAATTGCTCTTTTGAAGAGGCCCTATCAAAAATTACAACAGAGGTAAAAACGTGGAAAAAGACATTGAAGAAAAAGACGCTTGTAATAGAAAATATTGGAACGCTTTTAATAAATAAAGAAGGTAAGATTATTTTTTCTCCTTTAAAAACGAATAATTATTTAACGAGTTCTTTTGGACTATACCCTTTCAGCACCCCAGCAATAGAACGCGTCGCTTACAAACAAAAAACAACTCCATTACATCCTAAAAAGAAAAATCGAGTTCACTATTTGAAATACGCAGCCTCAGCAGCCATTTTACTGACCATCGGTACAGTCGGCACTATAGGATGGAGATCTATTCAACAAAAACAAATTCAAGCTCTTGAAGTACTTCAACAAGAGAAACTTTACGATAAAATTCAAAAAGCTACTTTCGTAATTGACAACCCACTTCCTGAGATCAAATTAAACGTAGTAAAAAAAATTACTAAAAAATACCACCTAATTGCAGGAGCTTTTGCAGAGGGCTCAAATGCCGAAAGAAAACTTAAACAATTAAAAGACAAAGGGTTTAACGCTAAAATCATCGGCATTAACAAATGGGGCTTAACCCATGTTGCTTTTGATAGTTACGAAACTCGTGATGAAGCTGTAAAAGACTTAAAAGAGATCCGTATAAAAGAAGCAAAAGATGCTTGGCTTTTAATTAAATAACCTTTTTCCTACTTTTCCTATAATCTTAACATTGCTTTACAAATTGAACGAGTGCAGCAATGGTTCCCTCTTTATTTTCTATATGTGACATGTGTCCTCCTGAGAGCTGTATAATTTTGATTCCCTTATCCTCAAATTGTCGTAGTGTATTTCGTAATTCCAATACTGGATCTTTTTTGCCTAGAATGGCCATCTTTGTAAACGGACCCTGCTTAAATAACACCGTTTGATCCCGCCTGTTTTTCATTCCTTCCAGAGCGGCAATAACACCTTGTTTTGAAGTTTTTAATGCTTCTTTTTTAACGAGCTCAATCTCAGCTCTAAACAAATCTTTGTTTTTAGAAGAGAACAGCATCGGAATGGCGTTTCGAATAAAAGAATGATGCTTTTTTTTAACCATAGAAATGGCTCGCTCCCTGTTTACTTTCTTTTCAGGGCCATCTGCTTGAGCCGTTGAATTTAACAAACACAATCCTTTGACGGTGGTAGGATATAATTTTGCAAAAGCAAGCGCCACATATCCGCCCATAGAATGGCCAACAAAAACATACTTGCGTATTCTCAAATACCTAAGTACCGCCCTCACACTTTCTGCCATCTGCTCCATGCTATGTACATAACCTACATTTTCTGAAAGGCCATGTCCTAACAAATCAATGCCAACAACCCTTTTACTTTTTGAAATTTCACCAGAAATAACCTTCCACATACTCACATTTTCTAAAAACCCGTGTAATAAAACAACGGCGGCTCCTGCTCCCTGATCAATATAATGAATTTGAGCATTTTTGTAAGTTACAAAAGTTGGCGTTTGATTTTCAGGATCTTGTTTTGACTTCATTTTCTCCCCAATTCAAAAGCTCTAGCAACGCATACTTCAATTCCTTTTTGAATTTCTTCGCTAATCTCTTTTTTCTGAAAGTGGTTTAGACCCGCTATGGTTGTTCCTCCTTTAGAAGAAACTCTACTCATCCATTCTTCTAAAGAAATAGAATGCTCTTTGTACAGTTTTGCAGAACCTTCAAAAGTTTGCACCACCATTTTTTTTGCATCTTCAGGAGAGAACCCCATTTCAATAGCTGATTTTTCTATAGCTTCCATGATGTAAAAAACAAAACCTGGACCGCTACCAGAAATTCCAATAGACCGATCGAGTTGCTGCTCAGACGAAACAAAAATAACCTCTCCTGTAACGCCTAAAATAGCAGCGATCAATTTCATCTCATCATCACTCACCTCGCTAGAGCCAACACAAGTTGTCATTCCTAATTTTACCTGAGCAGGCAAATTTGGCATTGCTCTTACAACTTTATCCAAACCCAAGCCTTTTTGAATACTACTAATGGTGGTACCCGCCATAATAGAAACAATAAGCTGGTTCTTATTCAAAAAAGGTTTTATTTCTTTGAAAACTGCTAATGCAACTTGAGGTTTAATCGCTAATAAAACAAGGTCACAATTTTTTAAAACTTGCACATCTTTACCTATAGAAATCGTATTTAAGGAACGGATCTCTTCTATTCTAGATTCCGATTTTTCTATGACGTGAATACTTGCCTCTAAACTAGAATTAAATATAGATTCCGCATAAGTAAAACCCATGTTTCCTCCGCCAATTACTACAATTTTCTTCATGATATTCTGTGTTGTATTTTTTATATTATTGAGGTAAAAATACAATTTTATAAGCTACAAAATACAGCTTGACAAATCTAGTCTTCCCCAAATGTGCTCTATTTATTCATTAAAGTTTCTATTTCATCTAACTCAATGGGTATCTGTTGCATTAAATTAAAAGGAGGCTTATTTTCTCTGATAACCACATCATCTTCTAATCGAATTCCAAATCCTTCTTCCGGAATATAAATTCCTGGTTCTACAGTAACAACCATATTAGCTTGCATCGGTTCTGTTAAAATTCCATAATCGTGGGTATCCAAACCCAAATAATGAGAAATACCGTGCATAAAATATTTTTTGTAGGCCGGGCAATTTGAGTCTTGATGTTGAATATCTGCCTTGTCCAACAAATTTAATTTTAACAACTCCGCTGTCATTATTTTTCCAACCTCGTCTTGATATTCGGACCATATTGTTCCAGGAACAAGTAGTTTAGTAGCTTCCTTTTTTACGTGATTTACCGCCTTATAGACTGCTTTTTGACGTTCTGAAAAACGCCCAGAAATAGGAATCGTTCTCGTTAAATCACTTGAATAATTGGCGTATTCTGCAGCGGCATCTATCAAAACTAAATCGCCTGATCTACATTGTTGATTGTTCCCATTATAATGCAAAATATTCGCGTTTTCCCCAGAAGCAACAATCGGTGCATAGGCAAAGCCCTTCGATTGGTTTCGAATAAATTCAGAAATCATTTCTGCTTCAATTTCGTACTCCCAAACCCTCGGTTTTACAAAATTCAACACCCGTCTAAATCCTTTTTCAGTAATGTTACAAGCTGTTTGCATCAAATCTATTTCGATGGGGTCCTTTACAGATCTCAATTGCTGCAAAATAGGATGGCTCTTTGCAATACGGTGCTTAGAAAATCTCTTTTTTAAACTTTTTACAAAGCGATCTTCTCTGGTTTCCGTTTCTACTTTTGCTCTGTGGTGCTCATTTGTATTGATATAAACAATTTTACACTGTGGCATCAATTCTTCTAGAACCGACTCTAAGTCTTGCAACCAATAAACCGTCTGTACTCCTGAAATTTGACTCGCTGCCTGCTTGCTCAGCTTCGCGCCTTCCCAAATCGCGATCTGTTCATTGGTTTCACGGACAAATAAAATTTCTTTATGGGACTTTTTTGAACAATCTGGAAACAAAACCAAGATACTCTCTTCTTGGTCTATACCACTTAAATAGAACAAATCTCGATGTTGTTGAAAAGGCAAGGTACTATCAGCGCTTATCGGATAAATATCATTCGAATTAAAAAAAGCGATTGCATTTCCTTGCATCTGTGCCACAAATTTTGCCCTGTTATCTATAAATAATTGCCTATTAATTTGTTCGTATTTCACCGTTTGTATTTTAATAATTACCTACCCTTAAATTAATTTTTTGTCATTCTATATAAATCTCAAAGGTCTTCTCACAAATGTATAACTTTAGAAAGATATTTAATTTAAACCTTGTCATTTAATTTAGAAGCCCTGTTTAGGCTCTTTTCACCAACATCACATCTGGTTTAACACACTTTACTATTAACATTCATGCAATTTTAAAAGTTTTTTTTATGCTTATCTTTAAAATAGACACCTAAATTTAAAAACTAGATAAAAGACCCGCTAAAACAGCCGTTTAAACGAAAAAAAGACTGGGTGTTTTAATTAAATGGAACGGAAATAGTACCTTTGCTATACTTGTTAAACCATAATAATATTACAATGGGCGGATTTTTATCTTCATCAATTGCACGAAAAGTATCCATGGCAGTATCAGCCTTTTTTTTAATGTTTTTTTTACTACAGCATATTTCTATCAATATTACTTCCGTCTTTAGTGCCGATGTTTTTAATAAGATTTCACATTTTATGGGTACAAACCCTCTGGTACAATTCGTGTTACAACCCATCTTAATTTTTGGAGTTATTTTTCACTTTGTGATGGGATTTATTTTAGAAATAAAAAACAAAAACGCACGATCCGTAACCTATGCAAAAAACAATGGGGCCGCAAATGCAAGTTGGATGTCAAGAAACATGATTTATAGCGGTTTGGCTATTTTAGCTTTTATTGTATTGCACTTTATCGATTTTTGGTTTCCAGAGATTAATACAAAATTCATACAAGGAGACTGGACAGGAATGCACAATGGCGAACTTCGATATTATGATGAGTTACAACACAAATTCCAAAATCCAATCCGAGTAACCGCCTATGTGATTGCCTTTGTGTTTTTAGCATTGCATCTACTACATGGTTTTAACGCTGCTTTCCAATCTGTTGGAGCAAATAATAAATATACGAAAAGCCTTAAAACATTTGGAAAATTTTACGCAATCACGATTCCTTTAGGATTTGTATTTATTGCTCTTTTTCATCATTTTAACCATTAATATTTCATAGGTATGGCTACTTTAAATTCCAAAATTCCAGCAGGCCCGATTAAAGATAAGTGGACCACTTATAAAGACAACATAAATCTGGTCAATCCCGCCAATAAACGCAATATCGATATTATTGTTGTGGGAACTGGTCTGGCAGGAGGATCTGCCTCTGCTACACTCGCAGAATTAGGATACAACGTAAAAGCATTTGCTTATCAAGACTCTCCTCGTAGGGCCCATTCTATCGCGGCACAAGGAGGAATCAATGCTGCAAAAAACTACCAAGGAGATGGAGATTCAACATACCGGCTGTTTTACGACACCGTAAAAGGAGGTGACTACAGATCTCGTGAAGGAAACGTTCACCGTCTGGCAGAAGTTTCCGCAAATATTATTGACCAATGTGTTGCGCAAGGAGTTCCTTTTGCACGTGACTACGGCGGTTTATTAGACAATCGATCATTTGGAGGGGTATTGGTTTCCCGAACTTTTTATGCAAAAGGACAAACTGGGCAACAATTATTGCTAGGGGCTTACTCTGCGATGAATCGTCAAATTGCTCGTGGTAAAATTGAAATGCACAACCGCCACGAAATGCTAGATTTAGTAATCGTAGATGGAAAGGCAAGGGGCATTATTGCTAGAAACCTAGTTACAGGAGAAATACAACGTTTTTCTGCACATGCAGTCGTTATTGCCTCTGGAGGTTATGGAAATGTGTATTTCTTATCTACAAATGCAATGGGGTCCAATACGAGTGCTACATGGAAAGCGCACAAAAAAGGAGCCTTCTTTGCTAATCCTTGTTATACCCAAATTCACCCAACATGTATTCCTCGTTCTGGAGACTACCAATCAAAATTAACATTGATGTCTGAGTCTTTACGAAATGATGGTCGTATTTGGGTTCCTGCAAACATAGAAGACGCAAAAGCAATTCAACAAGGAAAACTAAAACCAACTGAGATTCCCGAAGAAAACAGAGATTATTATTTAGAAAGGCGTTATCCTGCATTTGGAAATCTGGTACCTCGAGATGTTGCCTCAAGGGCCGCAAAAGAACGCTGCGATGCAGGTTATGGAGTAAATGCAACCGGAGAAGCCGTGTATCTAGATTTTGCCTCAGCCATCAAACGCTACGGAGCCGAACAGGCCAAAATAAAAGGGCTAGAAAATGCCTCTGACAAAAAAATATACGAATTAGGGAAAACTATTGTTGAAGCCAAATACGGAAATCTTTTCCAGATGTATGAAAAGATCATGGATCAAAACCCCTACGAAATACCGATGATGATTTATCCGGCAACGCACTATACTATGGGAGGTGTTTGGGTAGATTACAACTTAATGACGACCATAGAAGGATTGTACTGTATTGGAGAAGCAAACTTCTCTGAACACGGTGCCAACAGATTAGGCGCTTCTGCATTAATGCAAGGTTTGGCAGACGGTTATTTTGTGTTGCCTTATACCATTGGAGATTATTTATCTAATGATATTAGAACGGGTAAAATCTCTACCGATTCTCCAGAATTTGAAGCGGCAGAAGAAGACGTGAAAAGCCGTCTAAACTTCTTTATAAAAAACAAAGGAAAAAACTCTGTTGATTATTACCACAAAAAACTAGGCGAAATTATGTGGAACAAAGTAGGAATGTCTCGTAATAAGGAAGGCCTCACCGAAGCCATGGCAGAGATCAAAGCCTTACGTGAAGATTTCTATAAAGATGTGAAAGTACCAGGAGATCTAAATGAAATGAATCCTGAATTAGAAAAAGCAGGAAGAGTTGCGGATTTCTTAGAACTAGGCGAATTATTTGCCAAAGATGCCTTAAACAGAAATGAATCTTGTGGAGGGCACTTTAGAGAAGAATCTGTTGAATTAGAAGGAGCACAAAAAGGCGAAGCCAAGCGTAATGATAAAGATTATGCTTATGTAGCAGCGTGGGAATACAAGGGAGAACCTGCAGACGCTGTACTACACAAAGAGCAATTAGAGTTTAAGGATATCGAATTAAAACAACGCTCATACAAATAGTAAAATCAGTATAAAAAATAAAAATATGGATTTAACACTTAAAATCTGGAGGCAAAAAAATTCTACTGATAAAGGAAAAATAGTTACCTATAAGGTAACTGACATTTCAGAACACATGTCATTTCTTGAAATGATGGACGTCTTAAACGAAGAATTAATTGTAAAAGGAGACGATCCTGTATCTTTCGACCACGACTGTCGTGAAGGAATCTGCGGAATGTGTTCTATGTATATCAACGGAGAGGCACATGGTCCTGACAGAGGAGTTACCACCTGCCAATTACACATGCGTATGTTTAACGATGGCGACACCATTTATATAGAGCCTTTTAGAGCCAATGCATTTCCTGTAATTAAAGATTTGGTTGTCGATCGTTCTGCCTTTGATCGTATTCAGCAAGCTGGCGGATATATTTCTGTTAACACTTCAGGAAACACGCAAGATGCCAATGCGATTCCAATTTCTAAAGAGGCTGCAGATCAGGCAATGGATGCTGCAACTTGTATCGGATGTGGTGCCTGTGTTGCTACTTGTAAAAATTCTTCAGCCATGTTATTTGTCGGAGCAAAAGTATCACAATACGCCTTATTGCCTCAAGGGCAAGTAGAAGCTACTGACCGCGTTTTAAATATGGTCAAACAAATGGATGAAGAAGGTTTTGGAAACTGTACCAATACCGGAGCCTGTGAAGTGGAATGCCCAAAAGGAATTTCCTTGGAAAACATTGCTCGTATGAATCGAGAATTCTTAAAAGCATCTCTGTAAAATTAGCGCAAAAGGGTTTTAGCTCTTGCAACTAACCACCAAACAAGCTGAAAAAATGGTGCTGGTTAAAAAATAAGCCCCGCCATTTCTATTTGTACTGACACAAATAAGAGGTTTGCCCTATAGATTTTACTTTAAAAGAACTGTTGGCTGCTACTTCAAAAGAAGCTCCTGATTTAAAAGATTTCCAATCGCGCTCATTTGGTAACAAGACCTGTAACTCTCCTTCTATTACAACCATGGTTTCATGAGAAGAAGTTTTAAATTCATAATCTCCTTCTTCCATTACCCCTACTGTTGACTTTCCGTCTGCTGATGCATATCCTAAAGATTTAACCTTTGCATCAAAATATTCGTTTGCTGTGATCATTATTCTTGTGTATAAATGCCCCAAATGTAAACCAAATTATACAATTATTAAACATCAAATCTCCAAAATAACGACCTCCTCAGTTTATAATTAACAAATATTCTACGACCTTAGCATAAAACAAAAAAAGACTGCTTAAAAATAAACAGTCTTTTCAAAATTTAGTCGTGTAGTTGCACTACTCATTCTCGTATCACAACAACAACAACTCTCCTACCACTATTTCTGTAATGTACCGTTTATTTCCTTCCTTGTCATCATAACTTCGGCTTACCAATTTACCTTCAATAGCAACTTCATTCCCTTTCTTTAGAAATTTTTCAACAATCTCGGCCTTCTTATCCCAAGCAACCAAATAATGCCACTGTGTATTTTCAACTTTCTTACCAGAAGTATCTTTATAAAAGTCATTTGTAGCCATTGTAAATTTTACAAGTTTCTTCCCTGATTCTAAATTAATGGCTTCTGGGTCATTTCCTAGATGACCAATTAATTGTACTTTGTTTCTTAAATTACTCATAACGTATTTATTTAAATTAATATAAGGGTTGTTTTGAATACCTTTACCCAAACTCAACACTGCAAATGAACAAACTTTGTAAATAAAAACAGCTTATTAAACGATTACTTTCGCATGAAAGCGATTGTAAACGAATGTAAACGAATAAAATAATTGTATATTTATTTTCAAAACAAAAAACATACGCTTTTGTTAATTCCTAAAATATAAACTGTGAAAAAAAAATGCTTAGAATGTCAGGAACCTTTTGTTGGAAGATCTGATAAAAAATTCTGTTCTAATTACTGTAAAAATGCCTTTAATAACAATGTAAATCCAGATGAAAAAAAATTAATTCGAAATACCAATAACCGATTAAAGAAAAATTATAAAATTTTAACGAGTTTAAATCATTCTGGCAAAACGAAAGTGCCCAAATCTAAATTGACTGATCTGGGATTTAACTTCAACTACTTCACATCTCTGTACACTACAAAAACAGGAAATACTTATTTTTATATTTATAATGAAGGATACTTACCTTTAGAAAACAATTACTTTTTGCTAATTCGAAAAAATTCTCAATCCTAATTTTAAAAATATTACCAACTGTCTTTTAAAGCAAGGGCTGCTTTTAAAATATCTCTACGGCTTATCTGCCCAACCAATTTACCATCTTGAAGTACCGGAAAACGCCTTCTGTTTGATTTATAAAATAAATTGGCTGCCTCAAAAATCGTCATATTTGGTAATATTGTATCTACGTTTATATCCATGTGTTTATCAACAGTTACATCGTTCATAGGCATGTTATAATAACGACTTTCTGATATTTGCTTCATACAATCTCCTTCAGAAATAACCCCCAACAACTGGTTATTTTCATCTACGACAGGACCTCCAGAAATACAGTTTTTAATAAGAATTTCCATCACCTCCAAAACAGACTGTTTAGGCTTAAATGTAATCAAACGTGTCCTCATATATTTAGACACTAAAATCACATCTGGCATTGATTTTTCTTCCTTATGAACTGGTGGTCTAAAGTTTTTAATAGCCATATTTATTTACTTTAATAAACCTAAAGATAGTTTATTTTTTTTATTTATCCCCCAGAACAAATACCTGGTACAATAAAATTAACACAAAAGCGTCTGTAAACAATTTGTTACAGACGCTTTTATAAAGACAATTATTTTCTATTATTCTTTCTTTATTCTATTTGAGTAACCCGAAGCGTATTTACCATTCCTTTTCTTTTTACAGGAGTAGAATTTAAATTAACAATATAGTCTCCTTTTTCAACAACCCCCTTGTCCATTGCTATCTGATTTACCTCTTTTATCGTTTTATAAGTAGACAATTTACCTTCGTAATATTTAGCTTTTACTCCCCAAAATAAATTCAACATCGCCAAGACTCTTTTGTTAGGTGAAAATACCAAAATATGAGACAAGGGCCTCCATGCTGAAATTTGAAAAGCCGTATAACCAGAATAAGTCAATGTAGATATTACTTTCGCCTTTACATTATCAGCTATTAGAGCCGCCTGGTAACAAACAGCATCAGAAATATACCGTTTGGGATCATTCATTGACGGCGCTTTTCTAGGAACTTCAATTAAAGGAGAGTGTTCTACACTAATAATAATCTCTCGCATTTTTTTAATCACTTCGTTAGGAAAGGCGCCCACAGATGTTTCTCCTGAAAGCATTACCGCATCTGCACCATCCATAATGGAATTTGCTACATCATTAACTTCTGCTCTTGTCGGAACCTGACAATCAATCATTGTTTCCATCATCTGAGTCGCAATAATTACTGGTATTTTAGCTTTTTTGGCTTTACGAACAAGTGTTTTTTGTATCAATGGTACTTCTGCCATAGGAACCTCAACGCCTAAATCTCCACGAGCTACCATCAAACCATCACAAAAAGGAATAATTTCATCTATATTGGCAACGGCCTCTGGTTTTTCAATTTTAGCAATTACTGGAGTTCTAAATTCGGAAACATTAGAATTTTCTTCAATTAATTTATGAATGTCTTTTAAATCTTCAGGATTTCTTACGAAAGACAAAGCAATCCAATCTACTTCTATAGACAAAGCAAAAATAGCATCTTTGACATCTTTTTCAGTTAATGCAGGAAGAGAAATCGCTGTATTTGGGAGGTTAACTCCTTTTTTAGACTTTAGCGGACCTCCCCGTAAAACTTTTGTCGTTACATTAGATTTACCATCAGTGGCCGTAACTTCAAAAAGTAATTTGCCATCATCAACCAAAATATGTTCTCCAACCTTTACATCTTTTGGGAAATTTTTATAGGTCATAAATGCTTTTTCTTGTGTTCCAAGCGCTAACGCTTCTGTCGTAAATGTAAAAACATCTCCCAAAACTAAATTTACGCCTTCAGACATCAAACCCACTCGAAGTTTTGGGCCTTGTAAATCTGCTAAACAACCTACATGAAAACCCAATTCCTCATTTAACTCTCTAATGATTGTTACTGTTTTTTTGACATCGTCATAATCGGCATGAGAAAAGTTAATTCTAAATACATTAACCCCTGATATCATTAACTCTTTTAATGATTCTCTATTGTTAATTGCTGGGCCGAGTGTTGCAACAATTTTTGTTTTTTTTGATTTTAACATGGTTTAAAAAATTAATAAATCTTTCGATTTTAAAGTTGTTATATCTATTGTATATGAAGTTATTACCTGCTTTATGTTTTTTATAGATTGTATCGTTTCATTCAATTTAACGGAATCGTAATCGCCTTCTATTTTTAATAAATAATCCGTTTTTTTATTTCCCGTCACTAAATAATTCGCTCTATTTACTCTTTGATTAGTCGATTCAAACAAACCGTGCTCAATAAATGTTTTTGATATACTTTGACATTTATTTGACACCAAATACCACTTGTTAAGCTGTGTTTCATCTTCATAATTATAAACTGAAAATGAAGCCTCTTGAACACCTTTAAGGTCTAGAGATGTTTTTGATTTCTTAAAAAATACTTTCAAATTTTCATTTAGTAAATACGCAAGTTTATATGCTTCTAAACTCGTATGTATACTTATTAATGTATAGTTACAATCCTCAAAATCGTCTATTTCTAAAGAGTGTGTTTGCATAAAAATAAAGTATCTCTTTTCTATTGAATCCCTTACTTTTTTATATTGTCGTTAAAAAACACGTCAAAAAAAGCTTTGCATTATTATCGAATAATCAGCTAAGGTACTTATAAGTTTTATAAGTTTTGAAAAAAGATACGAAAACGTTGTAGCGCTCTATAAAAAGGAAGAGATCTCATCTTTGTAAATAAAATAAATTCTTTTAGAGGCAATTTCTTCTGCTTTCTTTTTTGAAGTAGCTCTCCCTTTAGAAATTACATTCCCATCTACTGTCAATTTCACGCTGTAATGCCTTATAGATTCATTTCCAGAATCTTCATACGTTTCAAAAGTTAAGTTCTTTTTAGTTTTTTGACACCACTCTATAACAATTCCTTTATAACTTGTAATTTTAGTCTCTAAAAAAGAAATGTCTATATAAGAATCTATTATTTTTTGTGTAAATTTTTCACAATATGAATACCCTCTATCTAAATAAATAGCCCCTATTAAAGCTTCAAAAATATTCCCATGAATATTCACACCCATACTACCTCTAGAAATTGTACTCTTTACAAAACGAATCAGATCAAGTTTTTTTCCTATGTCGTTCAATTGTTCTCTACTTACAATTTTGGCTCGCATTTGTGTTAGGTATCCTTCATTTCCTTCTGGAACTATTTTAAAAAGAAAGGCAGCAACAATAGAACCCAACAGAGCATCTCCCAAAAATTCCATTCGCTCGTAATTGATTGGTTTTCCATCCGCATCATAAACCTTTACGGAACGATGAATAAAAGCAGTTTTATAATACGCTATCTTCTTCGGAGAAAATCCTAAAATTTTTTTCAACTCTCCATAAATTACCACCTCTTTTTTTTTCTGAAATGGTTTTATTTTACGGATAAATTTCAAAAGATTATTTACTGTATTTTCTTGATTAAAAGGCAAGCATTGTGTCCGCCAAAACCAAAAGTATTACTCATGGCAAACTTCACATCTCTTTTTTGAGCCTTATTAAGGGTAAGATTTAATTTATTATCTATGAGATCATCATCTGTTGTATGATTAATTGTTGGAGGAATAATTCCATTTTTTAAAGCTAATACAGAAGCAATTGCTTCAATAGCGCCAGCGGCCCCCAACAAGTGACCTGTCATAGATTTTGTAGAATTAATGTTAATTTTATATGCATGCGCTCCAAAAACATCTTTTATCGCCTTTGTTTCAGCAACATCTCCAAGCGGAGTAGATGTTCCATGAACATTAATTGCATCAATGTCTGTAGGTGCTAAACCTGCATCTCTTAAGCAACTTAACATTACATTTCTAGCGCCCAAGCCCTCAGGATGAGGTGCTGTAATATGGTGTGCGTCTGCAGATAAGCCTGCTCCTACAAGTTCTGCATAAATTTTTGCACCACGTGCTTTTGCATATTCATATTCTTCAAGAATTAGAGCTCCTGCTCCTTCTCCCAAGACAAAGCCTTCTCGATCCTTATCAAACGGTCTTGAAGCTGTTTTGGGATCATCATTTCTCGTTGATAAAGCGTGTAAAGCATTAAAACCTCCTACGCCTGCATGTGTTACAGCGGCTTCAGAACCTCCTGAAACAATAACATCAGCATAACCCAAACGAATGTAATTCAATGCATCTATCAAAGCGTTGGCTGAAGAAGCACATGCCGAAACTGTGGTAAAGTTAGGTCCTCTAAAGCCGTGTTTGATAGAAATCATTCCTGGAGCAATATCTGCTATCATTTTGGGAATAAAAAAAGGATTAAATTTAGGAGTGCCGTCTCCATTGGTGTAATCCATCACTTGTTGTTCAAATGTTTCAATACCTCCAATACCAGCTCCCCAAATAACGCCTACTCGATCTTTATCAATCGATTCAATATCTAAACCTGAATCCGTGATAGCCTCATCAGATGCAACAATAGCATACTGCGTAAACTTATCCATCTTTCTGGCCTCTTTTCTATTGATAAATTGATTTACATCGAAATCTTTTAATTCACAAGCAAAGCGAGTTTTGAACTTGGTAGCATCAAAATGTGTAATTGGTGCGGCTCCACTAACACCGTTAACGAGACCATTCCAATATTCATCAATAGTATTACCAATTGGCGTTAATGCACCAAGCCCAGTAATTACGACCCGCTTTAGTTCCATAAAAGTATTACTTTTTTGCTTCTTCGATATAGCTAATTGCTTGACCTACAGTTCCAATGTTTTCTGCTTGGTCATCTGGAATCTGAATATCAAATTCTTTTTCAAATTCCATGATCAACTCAACAGTATCTAATGAATCTGCTCCTAAATCATTTGTGAAGCTTGCCTCAGCAGTTACTTCATTTTCGTCAACGCCTAATTTATCAACGATAATCGCTTTTACTCTTGATGCAATGTCTGACATAATTTTTTATTTTAAATTTTAAATCTTGGCAAAAATAACAAACTTTCAATTAAAAAAAGGATTTCCCTCAAAAATGTGCTTACTAAAGTAAAAAAAATATCTTTAATTTTTTGATTATCTTGTCCCAATCTTAAGAATAATTAGTTCTTTTGCACATACAAACTCAGACGCTAATTCATGAAAAGACTTGTAATTTTTGCCTCAGGATCCGGTAGCAACGCAGAAAATATTATTCAATATTTTAAAAATCATCCCAACATCTGCGTAACATCTGTATTGAGCAACAAAAAAGACGCAAAAGTTCTAGAACGTGCAAAAAATTTAAACACCCCTAGTCAGTTTTTTTCTAAAAATGACTTTTTCAAAGAAGACACCATTCTTAATTTTTTAAAAAACAATGCTGACTACATTATTCTAGCTGGGTTTTTATTAAAAGTGCCTAAAAAAATACTCCAGGCTTTTCCTGATAAAATAATAAATATCCATCCTGCTTTACTACCAAAATTCGGGGGCAAAGGAATGTACGGAATGCGTGTACATAGGGCGGTTAAAGAGCAGGGAGAATCAACAACAGGAATCACCATTCATTACGCAAATGAAAATTATGACGAAGGGGGCATCATTTTTCAGGCGACAACAAATGTAAATAAGACGGATAGCCCAGAACTTATCGCCATGAATATTCACAAACTAGAATCTACCTATTTCCCGAAAATTATTGAAGAAACAATCCTTAAAAAAAATAAGTGAATGTCTAAAAAAAAATATTACGTCGTATGGGAAGGCAAAAAAACCGGTGTTTTTGACTCTTGGAACGCCTGTAAAAATAGCGTTGATGGTCATCCTGGTGCCAAATACAAATCATTTGACAACAAAGAACTAGCTGAAAAAGCATACAAAGGCCTTTATGAAGAATACAAAAGTGTCTCAAAGAAAAAAAAAGAACTGGGTCATAAGGAGAAAACTGCCTACGGAAAACCAATCCTCAATAGCATTGCCGTAGATGCTGCCTGTAGTGGAAACCCAGGTTTAATGGAATACAAGGGGGTTGCTACGAGTACGGGTACAGAATTGTTTTTACAAGGTCCTTATACCTCTGGCACCAACAATGTAGGTGAATTTTTGGCATTGGTTCATGGATTGGCTTGGTTGCAAAAGAAAAAACAACCCGAAATGCCCATCTATTCCGATTCGAAAATTGCCATTTCATGGGTGCGTCAAAAAAAATGCAAAACAAAACTTGCTAAAAACCAAGATACCAAAGTTTTATTTGACTTGATCAAACGCGCCGAGGTGTGGTTAAAAACGCATCATTTCAAAAACCCCATTTTAAAATGGGAAACCAAAGCTTGGGGAGAAATTCCTGCTGATTTTGGAAGGAAATAATCACCGTTAAACTTTAACCCAACATTGTCTTAGCCTTGTTAACTGCAGCTACAAGTAAATCGATTTCTTCTTTGGTATTGTAGAACGCAAAAGAAGCCCTGACAGTTCCAGGTATCTTATAAAAATCCATCAAGGGTTGTGCACAGTGATGTCCCGTTCTAACAGCAATACCTAATTTATCCAAAATACTTCCCACATCAAAAGGATGAATCCCTTCTAAATTAAATGAAATAACCGCTGCTTTATTTTTAGAAGTTCCATAAATCCGTAACCCTTCTATTTCTGACAACTTTTCTGTAGCATACACCAATAATTCTTGCTCATAAGCGGCAATATTTTCAAACCCAATGGCGTTCATGTAGTCGATCGCAACTCCGAATGAAATGACTCCTGCTATATTTGGGGTTCCCGCTTCAAATTTATGGGGCAAATTTGCATAGCTTGTTTTTTCAAAAGTCACGGTTTCAATCATTTCCCCTCCTCCTTGATAGGGAGGCAATTTGTTTAACCATTCTTCTTTCCCATATAAAATTCCAACACCCGTTGGTCCACATAATTTATGGCCCGACAGCACATAAAAATCTGCGTCCAATGCTTGAACATCTGGTTTTAAATGCGGCCCCGCTTGTGCACCGTCTACTAAAACGGCTGCACCTACCTTATGTGCCTGGCTAACAATTTCTTCAATAGGATTGATGATTCCCAGTGCATTAGAAACGTGGTTTACAAAAACTATTTTCGTTTTATTCGAAAGCATCTCTTTATACACCTCCATTTGTAGCTCACCATTTTCATTAATAGGAATCACTTTTAAAACAGCTCCCGTTTGTTCACACAACATTTGCCAAGGAACAATATTAGAATGGTGTTCCAAAGCGGAAACAATTAACTCATCTCCTTTTTTTAACAGTGCTGAAAATCCATTTGCGATGATATTAATTCCATGAGTCGTCCCTGAAGTTAGAATAATTTCATATGGTTTTTTTGCGTTAAGATGTTTTTGAAATTTCAAACGAGCATCTTCATAAGCAGTTGTTGCCAACTGACTTAATGTATGAACCCCTCTATGTATATTTGAATTATAAGTACTGTAATACGATACAATGGTATCGATAACCACTTGTGGCGTTTGACTCGTTGCAGCATTGTCTAAATAAACCAATGAATTCCCATTCACTTTCTCCTGTAAAATAGGAAAATCTGCTCGTATTTTTTCAACATCTAACATCTTATAACCAATTTATGATACAAAAATACTATCTGTAAAATAACAGACCTACTTTTTAAAAAATATCGATCTTCATTTTTCACTAAATTAACTAATCTGCTCGCCATTGGCTACATTTTTTACAGAGGGATTTAAAAAAGCAAGTGCGCCATCTTTAGTCTCTGTCATTAAGATCATTCCTTGACTTTCAACACCTCTTAGAACACGTGGTGCCAAATTGACCAATACCGACACTTGTTGGCCTATAATATCTTCTGGTTTAAAAGATGTTGCAATTCCAGAAACAATGGTTCGAATATCCATTCCTGTATCCACTTTTAAAACCAATAATTTTTTTGTTTTAGGCATTTTTTCAGCCTCTAAAATGGTTCCCGTTCTGATATCCATCTTTGAAAAATCTTCAAAAGAGATCGGTTCTTTTACGGCGGCGAGATCTTTTATTTCTGCCTTATTTGCTTCTTTATTCATTTTTAATTTATCTAATTGTTTTTGTATTTCTTCGTCCTCAATTTTAGCAAATAACAGTGACACTTCATTTATCTGATGGCCCGCTGAAAGCAGCGCTTTCTCTGTTGAAACAGCCTCCCAGTTTAAAGACTCGTTATTCGTGTTTAAAATACCCTGAAGTTTTTTTGACGTAAAGGGCATAAAAGGCGCACATAAAACCGATAAACCTGAAGCAATTTGAAGGGCGACATACAGGATTGTTTGCACCCGTTCTGGATTTGTTTTTACTTCTTTCCACGGCGCTTCATCTGCCAAATATTTATTTCCTAAACGGGCCAAATTCATCAACTCACCTAGAGCCTCTCTAAAACGATAACGCGCTATTGATTTTGACAAAATCTGTGGATAAACCCTTAATTGCTCTAAAGTTTGCTCGTCTAATTGAGAAAAATCACTAGGAGCAGGAACAACACCTTGATAGTATTTATGAGTTAACACAAGTACTCGATTGATAAAATTGCCAAAAATTGCCACCAACTCACTGTTATTTCTTGTTTGAAAGTCTTTCCATGTAAAATCACTGTCTTTTGTTTCTGGAGCACTCGCTGTTAAAACATAACGCAATACATCTTGTTTTTCCGGAAAATCTTCTAAATACTCGTGCAACCAAACCGCCCAGTTTTTAGAAGTTGATAACTTATCTCCTTCCAAATTAAGAAATTCATTTGCAGGTACATTTTCAGGTAAAATATAGCTCCCTTGTGCTTTTAGCATAGCCGGAAAAATAATACAGTGAAAAACGATATTATCTTTCCCTATAAAATGAACCAACTTGGTATCTTTATCTTTCCAATAAGGTTTCCAATCTTTTCCTTCGCGTAATGCCCATTCTTTGGTAGAAGAAATATAGCCTATAGGAGCGTCAAACCACACGTACAAGACTTTGCCTTCAGCTCCTGTTATAGGAACAGGAATTCCCCAATCCAGGTCCCTAGTCACTGCTCGTGGACGCAAGCCATCGTCTATCCACGACTTTACCTGGCCATACACATTGGGTTTCCAATCATTTTTATGTTCTTTTAATATCCACTCCTTTAAAAAATCCTCGTGTTTATCTAAGGGCAAAAACCAGTGTTTGGTCTCTTTTAAAGAAGGTATATTTCCTGTAATGGCAGACTTAGGTTCAATTAGATCTGTAGCATTATGCGATGTTCCACACTTTTCACACTGATCTCCATAACTGGCTGTATTTGAACATTTAGGACAAGTTCCTACAACAAAACGATCTGCTAAAAATTGTTTTGCTTGTGCATCGTACAATTGCATTTCAGTCTTTTCTACAAATGCTCCTTTGGAATTTAAGTCTTTAAAAAAATCTGAAGCTGTTTTGTGATGTATCTCTGCAGAAGTTCGAGAATAATTGTCAAAACTGATGCCAAAATCAACAAAAGACTTTTTAATAATCGTATGGTACTTATTTACAATGTCTTGAGGGGTAACCCCTTCCTTTTTGGCTGTAATCGTAATAGGCACACCATGTTCATCAGAACCACATACAAAGAGAACATCTTTTCCTTTTCCTCTTAAATAACGCGCATATATATCTGCTGGAACATATACCCCTGCTAAATGTCCAATATGTATCGGTCCATTTGTATAAGGTAAAGCCGCAGTAATTGTAATTCTCTTCGGATTGTTCATCTGCTGATTTTATGATGGACAAAGTTAAGGATTAATGTTGATTTTATAACATCACAATCTATCGCTTTTAGTCATCTCATAATACCTGCCTGTCTAAAACAATTTCATTTTGTAATAGTTATTTCTAAATTTCTTACGATTCGTTTCATAAAGAATAAATTGTATTTTTGTTAAAACTAAAATTTGAAGTCCTTAAAACTTTTTTTTCTATTCTTCTGCTATTTTCAAATGACGGCTGCACAACCTACAAACATCACAAGACCTGCCTATCTACAAAAAGGAGATAGCATTGCCATTGTGGCGCCTGCAGGCATCATAAAGAATCACACAAGTATTCACAAAGCAGTTAAATTAGCTGAAAGTTGGGGGTTATCTGTACTTCTTGGAGCACATGTTTTTGATAAGCATTTTCACTTCGCAGGTTCAGATGCCAACAGACTAAAAGATCTTCAATGGGCCTTAGATCACCCCTCTATCAAAGCCATCTGGTGTGCTCGTGGTGGCTATGGAAGTATTCGAATTATAGACGATCTAAATTTTGACCTATTCAAAAAACACCCTAAATGGATTATTGGATATTCAGACATTGGTGTTTTACACAACCATATACACCACTTAAATATTGAAACCCTACATGCAATGATGCCTGTAAATATGGAGCTTCCAGAAAAAGACAGAAAAGAAAGTGTCGCCTCTTTAAAAAAAGCGCTTTTTGGACAGCACATTCAGTATGACATTCCAAGTTCTATATTTAACAAAACGGGAGTTGCTAAAGGAAGGTTAATCGGTGGCAATTTAACCATTCTCGAAAACCTATTAGGAACTGATTCTTCCGTTAATCCTAAAAATAGAATTCTCTTTATTGAAGAAATTGGCGAGTACAAATACCATATTGACCGAATGTTTAGAGCCTTAAAAAGAAATGGCCATTTTGATCATTGCAAGGGATTGATTATCGGAGGCATGAGTCAGATCAAGGAAAACAATCCCGTTTTTGGACAATCTATAGAACAGATTGTTCTAAAAATTGTGAAAGAACATCTTTTTCCTGTTGTCTTTAATTTTCCCGCGGGTCATGACGATGAAAATCGCGCCCTCTTTATGGGAAGAGAAGTTGAATTGTCGGTTCAAAAAAACAATACGGTCCTTCGTTTTCTAGATTGATAAGCCCCTCTTTTTATTGTATGTTTTGGTTGATGTCTATTTCTAACAATAGTCTGGATCAAGGTTAAAACTACTCCTTAACAATTTTATGCGTTGAAGTACTATTATCAATGGTAATCTGTAAAAAATACACCCCTCCTCTAAGTTCACTTAGATCTATAGGATCCTCTGAAGTTTGTGCAGAAAAAACTTGCGCACCCAATACATCATAGATCACTATCGGTAAACCTGGGTTTAACCCCTCTATATGTAAATTGTTTTTTATCGGATTGGGGTAAAATTCAATGGTGTTTACTACTACACCCATGTCTTCGACTCCTGCTGTACAATCTTGTCCACCATCTGTAATGATCCAGCCATGTGTCGTCTCAAGAAGTTGTTTCTCACTACTCGCATTACAATAGGTAGAAGAAGATCCAGCATGAAATATAACATTAAGCTGTAAACCACTCTGACCAGCCCAACCTTGCAACAAAGCATCATAATTAGTGGTTGATAAGTTAGCTCCTGCAAACATATTCTCCGCTGTTGTTACACTTGTAACATCCCAATTACCTGCTCCATTACCTGTCCAAGAAGAAGCATTGAAAGCGTTTTTAAAAGTAGTTACATTACTCACATTCCAACTACTTAAATCCACATCACCAAGGTTACATCTATAAAAAGAAGCAAGCATATTGGTTATATTAGAAACATCCCATTGACCCAAATTATCTATAACGACATTATCACAATCGTTAAATATTCCTTGTAATCTTGTAACACCACTCAGATTAGGCGCATCCGCTGCTGAAATAGTATTCAAACCATCACAAGCTTTAAAAGCATTAATCATGTCCTTCCAGACTATATTACTACCCCATTGTACAATATCTGTTAGAGCGGATGCTGTGTTACTATTCTGCATTTTAATAGCAGGAAAGTCGCCTGATATAGTTACTGTATATGTTCCTGCTGTTGCGTAGGTATGGATCTTGTCTGTATTAGAAGTAATGTTGGATTCTGTGGCTCCATCACCCCAATTTACCGTATAATTATAAGTGCTATAACTTTGATTCAGGCCAATTACTATTTGCTCACTAGGTGATGTTGTCGTCCATTTAGTAATAAATTCTCCCTGCCCAAAAACAGAAACACCAAATAACATTCCTACTAAAAATACCCCAATTTTTTTCATATTATCTTATCTTTTAATTCTTTTCAAATATAGTGCATGCCTCAAATATAGTGCAAAACATCTATACAAACAAATTAAAGAACTCTACAAACACTCAACTAACATGTTTTCTATAAAAAATTATTTATACAGTTACGCTGACTATATAAATAAGCTCTAAAAATAAATAAACGAACAAAAGACACTCCCTTTTTAGTATGTGTAGCGTAGGGTATCTCGTATCCTATAAACCAAAAAAACAACACTATACAGACCTTTTTAATTATTCTACAAAAACTATTGATTTTTATTTTTATCTGATAAGAAGTATGTTACGATTGCCTCTTTCATCAACCTACTTTGTTCTCCTGGTTTTAAGGAGGGTAAGTTTTCCAAAACCTTGTAGTGGGGCCAGCCATCTGGGTCCATAAAATCAAACTCATAATAACCGTATGGCTCTAACAAACGACAAATAGCAATGTGCATTAAATTAATTTTTTCATCTTTTTTAAAGTCCTGAACACCCTTACCCAACTCCTGAACACCTATCAAATAAATAATCGCATCCAGATCCAAAAGCGCCCCTTCTGAAAATTTATCAGATAAAGAAGTAACGATCTTGTCCCATTCTTCTTTTAAATCTACTCTTTCCGACATCAATTGTTTGGTATTCTGTTTAATTTATAAAATCAACTTTCTTTCATATGCAGTAAACGAGTCAACTTAATTGACAGGTCCAGCAATATAATTTTGGAATTTCCATTTCGCTCAATATGATACAATGCTTCTCTTAACTCTTTTTCTATGTCTAAAATATTTGCGCCGTGAACAAAGGGTGCAAATTTTTCTAAAGAAAAGCCTTGTTCTTGAGGTTCTAAAAACACCAAGTCACTTGCCTTGTAATTAAAAAGCAAGGCTTGTCTAAAAAACTGTAGGCAATAGTGCAAAAACTTTTTTTGTGTTTCTCTACCCGATTTGGCAATCGTTTCACTCCAACTGATTAAATTTTGAACAACCGCAGCATTGCCTTTTGCTTTAAAAGCGGTACGAACCCATAAAACAAACCAGTTTTCAAAAACCAGATCATTCGAATCGTGCCTAAGTAAATGTAGGGCCCTATTGTAATTCCCCTCTGCCTGATGAGCAACTTTAGAGGCTTCCGCATAAAAAGAGTCCTCATTAGCCGCCAAAGCCTCCGCAATATCACGCTCACTCAACGCAGAAAAATGCAACAATTGACAACGCGACAAAATAGTATTTATAATTTGCTCTTGATCTTCAGCAATTAAAATAAAAACGGTTTTTTCTGGAGGCTCTTCAATTAATTTTAACAACTTATTGGCTGCTGAAGAATTCATTTTTTCTGCCATCCAAACAATCATCACTTTAAAGCCTCCTTCGTATGATTTTAAATGAAGCGCTTTTACAATTTGTTCTGCCTCATCAACCCCTATTTGTCCTTGTTTGTTTTCAACACCAATGTGTTGAAACCAATTAAATAGGCTACCATAGGGTTGTTCTTTGACAAACAAGCGCCATTCTTTTAAAAAAAGATTGCTTACTGGATGTTTTTTTACTTTGTCATTGGTCGCTACTGGAAATGCAAAATGCAGATCAGGATGCACTAAATTCTCACATTTTAAACGACAAGAATCTACTTCTTTATTTGTGCTGCACAACAAATACTGTGCATAAGCGATCGCTGTAGCTAAGGTTCCTGAACCTTCTTTTCCAACAAATAATTGGGCATGTGGCACCCGTCCTTTGTCGACAAGACTTTTCAAGTATTTTTTTATATGAGCCTGACCAATAACATTATTAAAAAACATGCACAAATATAACAATCTGGGTCGGCAAATGTATACAGAGCGATTTTTTTGTTCTTTATTTTCTAAAAAAAAGTCAGAAACTCTGTCTTGTTCCCAATTTCAATTATATTTGCTTACAATTTTTAACAAAAAACAATGAAAACAATCAAAGATATTAACTTCAAAGATAAAAAGGCCTTAATTCGTGTAGATTTTAATGTTCCTTTAAACAAAGAATTTGAAGTGACTGACATTACGAGAATCAAGGCAGCAAAACCTACAATTATAAAAGTTTTAGAAGATGGTGGTGCCGCAGTCTTAATGTCGCATTTAGGAAGACCAAAAGGTGTTGAATCGAAATTTTCATTAGAACATATTGTTAAAAAAGTAAGTGATGTACTAGGCGTGCAAGCAAAATTTGTAAACCATTGTGTCGGCGCTGAGGCGGAGGCGGCTGTTGCCAGTCTAAAAGCAGGAGAGGTTTTAATTTTAGAAAACCTGCGCTTTCACAAAGAAGAAACAGCTGGTGATCTCGCTTTTTCTGAACAACTCTCTAAATTAGGAGACATCTACATAAATGATGCTTTTGGAACCGCTCATAGGGCACACGCTTCAACAACAATTGTAGCACAGTTTTTTAAAGAAAAAGCCGCAGGATTTGTTATGGAGGCAGAATTAGCCAATGCCGACAAGGTTTTAAAAAGTGCAAAAAGACCCTTCACCTCTATCATGGGTGGTGCAAAAGTTTCAGACAAACTACTAATTATTGAAAAACTATTAGATGTCGCAGACAATATCATTATAGGAGGAGGGATGTCTTATACTTTTGAAAAGGCAGCTGGCGGACAAATAGGAAACTCTCTTTGTGAAGATGACAAAATAGAGTATGTGAAAGAATTACAAAAAAAAGCAAAAGCAAAAGGCGTTCATTTGATTTTTCCTGTCGACAGTTTAATTGCCGATGATTTTTCAAATGATGCGACAACTCAGGTTGTTAAAAAAGGAGCCATTCCTGAAGACTGGGAAGGTTTGGATATTGGCCCTGCTTCTAGAGATCTGTTTGCTGAAACCATTAAAAACTCCAAAACTGTCCTTTGGAATGGACCTATGGGGGTTTTTGAAATGCCTACCTTTGAAAAAGGGACCGTCGCAGTTGCCAACGCCGTAAAAGAAGCCACCTCAAACGGTGCTTTCTCTTTGATTGGAGGTGGAGATTCTGCAGCTGCAATTAACAATTTAGGCTTTGGAAACGATGTATCTTATGTTTCTACAGGAGGGGGTGCTTTGCTGGAATATATGGAAGGAAAAATTTTACCTGGAGTAAAAGCAATTTCATAAAAAATAAACATTAAGAAATGTAACCTCTTGAAAGAAAAAAAGCAACAAAAATATGACCAGGCCTATATTAACATGGCTTTTGAATGGGGAAAATTATCCCATTGCAAAAGAAAAAGAGTAGGAGCCTTAATTGTAAAAGGGAAAATGATCATCTCTGATGGGTTTAATGGAACGCCCACGGGTTTTGACAATTGTTGTGAAACAGAAACCGGAGAAACAAAATGGATGGTATTACACGCAGAGGCCAATGCCATTCTTAAGGTATCCGCCTCTACCCAGTCTTCAAAAGGAGCAACATTGTATATTACCCTCTCTCCGTGTAGAGATTGTAGTAAATTAATTTTACAAGCGGGTATTGTCCGAGTGGTTTATGCCAAAGCATATAAAGATCTTTCGGGTGTTCATTTTTTAGAACAGGCAGGAATTGAGGTGGTTCATCTGCAAGGATATGAAGAATAAAAATCATTTTCTATTATTTCTTAGTATTGCTTTGATTGTAGGAATTGTTATTGGAGGGTTTTTCAACAACCGCCTAAACAATAATTTTCAAGGGCACAAAAGCAATCCTAGTTATAAAATAAAAAAGTTACTACAGTTTATTAAAAAGGACCATATTGATACCATCGATACTGGAGCCTTGCTAGACGATGTAATCCATCAGCTTGTAAACAAGCTTGATCCGCACTCTGTGTATTTTCCCAAAGAAGCATATTTAGAAAGTCGAGAAAATATGCAAGGTGCCTTTGAAGGAATTGGTGTCCAATTTTTTATGTACAACGACTCTCTTGTCGTAACACAGGTATTAAAAAACGGTCCTAGTGAAAAGGCAGGCATACAAGCTGGTGACAGAATCTTGATAGCGGATCAAGACACACTATACAATAAAAAAATTTCGAATAAAGAGATCGTAAAAATACTCAAAGGACTTGCCAACACTAGCGTAAACTTAAGCATCTACCGAAAAAAAAGCAAAGAAATGTTGCAAATTCCTGTGACAAGAAACAAGGTTGCCATTCACAGTGCTGAAGTTGCATATCTACTAAACAACAATCTGGGCTATATAAAAATAGACCGTTTTGCAATGACTACTTTTGATGAATTCAAAAAAAATATAAACTCTCTGCAATCACAAGGCGCTAAAAACCTAGTGTTGGATCTACGACAAAATGGCGGAGGTTACATTCACATTGCAACAAAGATTGCCGATGAGTTTTTAAAGGAAGGTAAACGCATTTGTTTTACGAAAAACAACAAAGGAAAAATCAAAGAGTTTTACGCTACCAGCAAGGGTGATTTTCAAGAAAGAAAAATATATGTTCTCATTGATGAGGGTTCTGCTTCTGCAAGTGAAATCGTTGCAGGAGCCTTGCAAGATAACGATGTTGGTGTTATTGTAGGGCGCCGTTCTTTTGGAAAAGGATTGGTTCAGGAAGAAATGCAATTAGGAGATGGTTCTGCCGTAAGGCTAACCGTCGCAAAATACTATACCCCTACAGGCAGATCCATTCAAAAACCTTATCATTTAAACGATGCAATTAACTATGCAAAAGAATATCAGGAAAGAATTTTAGGAGGCGAACTCTTAAACAAAGACAGCATCAAAGTTATTGATTCCTTAAAATTTAAAACCCCTAAAGGAAAAATTGTTTATGGTGGCGGAGGCATCATTCCAGATGTTTTTGTTTCAATTGACACCATTTCTTACTTAAAAAATCACGATTTTGAAAACCTAAATCTTTTTTCTTTTGAATTTGTAGACAAAAAAAGAACTGCTCTAAAAAACCTTGATTTTGATGAATTTGTCAAAACTTTTTCAAAAAATGAAGCCATTTTAAATGCTTATTTAAAATACATTAAATATTCTAAAAAAATTACTACAGCTAAAAGAAAGTCCCTTAATTGCTATATCATGGCTCTAGTTGCCCGAGAAATTTTTGATGAGACTGCATTTTATAAAATGCATCAAAAACAAGACAAAATGATCTTAAAGGTCTTAAAATTAGAAAAACAGAAAAACTAAGATAAAGTAACGATTGTAAATATCGTTATATTTGTGAAATCAAACAAAAACTAATTGACACACAACAAAAAAATATACTTTGCTTCTGATCAACATTTAGGGGCGCCAGATTACGAAAAAAGCAAGATCAGAGAACTCAAATTCATTCGTTGGCTAGACCGCATTAAAGAAGATGCTGAAGCTATTTTTTTGTTAGGAGATCTCTTCGACTTCTGGTTTGAATACAAAACCGTCGTTCCAAAAGGGTTTACAAGAGTACTGGGAAAACTCGCGGAAATTAGGGATCTCAATATTCCAATTTATTTCTTTGTTGGCAACCACGACCTATGGATGCATGACTATTTTGAAAAAGAATTAAACATCCCTGTATATCACAAGCCTAAAGAATTCACATTTAATAACAAAACCTTTTTAATTGGACACGGTGATGGTTTAGGTCCGGGAGATTACAGCTACAAAGGCATGAAAAAACTATTTACAAACCCTCTTGCAAAATGGCTGTTTAGATGGCTGCACCCGGATATTGGCGTTGCATTGGCACAAAGGCTTTCTTTAAAAAACAAATTAATTTCTGGGGAAAAAGACATTCAATATCTAGGAGACGACAAAGAATGGTTGGTTTGTTATTCTAAAAAGATCCTAAAGACAAAACACTATAATTATTTTGTTTTTGGCCATCGACACTTACCGATAACTCTTAAAATAGGTGAAACTTCTGAGTATATAAACCTTGGAGATTGGATCTCTCATTTTACTTATGGCGTTTTTGACAGAGAAAAAATGTCTCTCATCCCTTTTGAGGAAAAGACGCTTTAAATTTTAATTTTCAAAAAATTGAAAAAAGGAGTCTATTTCTAGACTCCTTTTTCATTTAGTTTGGTTTAGTTATTTTTTATTGGTCATCGCAAATATTATTATAATTATTTAAAACAGAAAATAAAAAACAACTTTTTTTGAAAAAGATTATAAAAACTAATTTGTTTTATTCTTTTTTCAAACAAAAAAAACAGCCTTATTAATGAGCGCCTTTAACCAAATTTTAACAAATAAATTAAACGAATAGTTTAGTTTTGTGACTCTGGATAAAAACAATTTGAAACGAAATTTTATTTAAAGAAATATGGAAGAAAAAAACGACACTATAAATATCGGAATAGACATCCGGGCAATCAATGAAAAAATTGAAAAAGAGAGTGCTTTTATTGATTTATTGAGCATTGAGATGAGCAAAGTAATCATCGGCCAAAAACAAATGATAGATCGCCTGTTAATTGGTCTGCTCGGAAATGGACATATTTTATTAGAGGGAGTACCCGGTCTGGCAAAAACATTGGCTATTAACACCTTGTCAAAAGCTGTAGACGGAAATTTTAACAGAATTCAGTTTACCCCCGATCTACTTCCAGCAGATGTCATTGGTACCATGATATACAATATGAAAAAAGCCAACTTTGAAATCAAAAAAGGACCTATTTTTGCAAATTTCATTTTAGCAGATGAAATTAATAGGGCTCCTGCAAAAGTTCAATCAGCTTTGTTAGAAGCAATGCAAGAAAGACAAGTAACCATTGGTGATGAAAGTTTTCCTTTAGAAGAACCTTTTTTAGTAATGGCAACTCAAAACCCTGTAGAACAAGAAGGAACCTATATACTCCCTGAAGCGCAGGTAGATCGTTTTATGTTAAAAGTGGTCATTGATTACCCAAATCTAAAAGACGAACAACTCATTATGCGTCAAAATTTAAATGGTCAAAATGTCCAAATAAAACCTGTAGTTTCACTGAAACAAATCCTAAAAGCTCGGGAATCAGTAAAAGAGGTTTATATGGATGAAAAGATTGAAAAATACATTTTAGATATTGTTTTTGCAACACGAAATCCAGAAAAATACAATTTACAAAAATTAGAACCCCTGATTAGTTTTGGGGCCTCTCCACGTGGGAGTATTAGTTTGGCTCAAGCGGCGAAATGCTACGCCTTTATCAAAAGAAGAGGGTATGTAATTCCTGAAGATGTAAGGGCTGTTGTATATGACGTTCTTCGTCACAGAATTGGCACCACCTATGAAGCCGAAGCAGAAAACGTAACTTCAGAAGATATTATAAATAAAATTGTAAACGAAATTGAAGTGCCTTAATCAAACGTCTTTGACAGAAACCAAATGCTGTCTGTTTTAAACCCTTCAACCTTTGAAACTATAGAATGGAAACCAAAGAAATTCTTAAAAAAGTTCGCAAAATAGAAATAAAAACACGCAGGCTTTCTGACCATGTTTTTTCTGGAGAATACCACAGCTCGTTTAAAGGAAGAGGTATGACCTTTAGCGAAGTTCGTGCCTATCAATTTGGAGACGATATAAGAAATATTGATTGGAATGTAACAGCCAAAAATAATCATCCATACATTAAAGTTTTTGAAGAAGAACGAGAACTTACCATGATGTTAGCCGTAGATATTAGTGGCTCAGAATTTTTTGGAACCAGCTCAAAATTTAAAAAAGATACAATTACTGAAATCGCCGCAACACTGGCTTTTTCGGCAACTCAAAATAACGACAAAGTGGGGCTGATTCTGTTCTCAGATACTGTTGAACTTTTTATTCCTCCAAAAAAAGGGAAAAGCCATGTGTTGAGAATCATTCGCGAATTAATAGAGTTTAAGGGCCAAAGTAAAAAAACCTCCATTGACAAGGCCTTGAAGTTCTTATCAAATGTACTAACAAAAAAAGCCATTGTTTTTGTATTGTCTGATTTTATGGATGATGCCTATGAACAAACCCTTAAAATTGTCGCTAAAAAACATGACATAACTGGTATTCGGGTCTATGACAAACACGACGAAAGCATCCCTAATTTAGGTGTAATCTCTGTTTTAGATGCAGAATCAGAAACCAGCATTTTAGTTGATACGAATTCTAAAAGAATACGAAAAGAATACGAAAAAAATTACACAACCCTAAAAGACTATTATAAAACGTCCTTTAGTAAAACCGGGGCGGGAACTATAAGTACCCGAGTAGATGAAAGTTATGTAAAAAACTTATTAATATACTTTAAACAAAAAGGGGGGAACTAAATATTTTATACCCCCTCTTAAAAAAATCTAAACGTGTGAAAAAATACCTGTTTTATCTATTTATTAGTGTTGGCTCATTAGGATTTGCTCAAAAAAATTCTGATATCACAACCAGAATAGACACTGCCCAAATCAGAATAGGAGAACATTTTCAATATAGAATCACTGTTAAAAAACAGCCGAATGTTATTTTTCCAGACCTGAATAAGCTCATAAATTTAGAACTCATCTCTGAGTCTAAAACAGACACCATTCAAGATCGACTGATAAAAAAATATGTTTTAACTGGTTTTGATAGTGGGCATTTTTACATTCCTAAACAAGAAGTGTTTATTCAAAACAAAATTTGTTTTACAGACTCTCTTCTTATCCAAGTAGCAACGATTGCCGTTGATACCATAAAACAAAAACTATATCCAATAAAACCGATTGTAGAAGAGCCTTACGTTTTTGATGACTTTAAACCTTATTTGTGGTGGGCGCTGTTTATAATACTTGTTATTGTTCTAATTATATATTTCTTTTTAAGAAAAAAGAGTTCTGATCAAACAGCACAAAAAAAACAAACCATTCCTGCTTATAACGATGCTATCGAAAAATTAATCCGTTTGGATGACAAGCAATTGTGGCAAAAAAACAAAATAAAAACCTTTTATATAGAACTCACAGAAATTGTCAGAACATATATCGGAAGAGAAATAGAAATTCCTACTCTTGAAATGACAACAGATGAAATCATTCTATTGGTAAATCGTCAAAATGAACTAAAAAAACTCGGAATCCCTAAAAACCATCTTTTAGAGTTAGCGTCATTTTTAAAACAAGCCGATTTTGTGAAATTTGCAAAATTAAAACCCTTAGCTAATGAAATAGAAAACGATCGTAAAACAGCTAGTTCTATTATTGAAACACTAAACTCATTAATTGATCAATACAAAAAAAATCATTTTATAAAACAAGAAATAAAAGAATAGATGCGTTTTGAAAATTTTGAAAATCCTGAATTTTTATGGGGACTATTAAGTATCCCCCTCCTTATTTTTTGGTATCTCTATACTCATAAAAAAAATACAGCCACGCTGACGATTGCTAGTATCAAAGGGTTTCAATTAAAAAAATCTCTTTTACCACAACTAAAGCCATTGCTATATCTTCTAAAAATTACAGCCATTGGTTTGTTATTTATTGCTTTAGCTAGACCCAGAAATGTAACTATTAGCAAAAAAACAAAAACCAATAAAGGAATTGATATTGTGATGGCAATTGATGTTTCTGGAAGTATGTTGGCAAAAGATCTAAAACCAAACCGTTTAGACGCCTTAAAAAAGGTAGCAGAAAATTTTGTAAAACAGCGCCCTAATGATCGCATTGGAATTGTTGTGTATGCAGGAGAAAGTTATACACAAATGCCCATTACAAGTGACAAATCAATCATCAGAAAAACGATTGCTTCTATTGAATATGGAAAAATAGAAGACGGCACTGCAATAGGCATGGGATTGGGCTCTTCTATAAATAGACTAAAAGATAGCAAAGCCAAAAGTAAAATAATTATTTTGCTCACTGATGGGGTAAATACTGCTGGATTTATAGACCCTAAAACCGCGACAGAATTGGCCAAAGAATTAAATATTAAAGTGTATACAATTGCTATTGGCACAAATGGAATGGCTCTTTTCCCTTATGCGAAAGATCGTTCCGGAAAGCTTGTTTACCGAAAACAAAAAGTTGAAATTGACGAGGCGTTGTTAAAGCACATTGCAAAAGAAACCAATGGAAAATATTTTAGAGCAACTGACAATCTAAAATTAAAAGCCATTTACAATGAAATTAACAAATTGGAAAAAACAAAAATAGAAGAATTTAAATATTACAATTATCAAGAAAAATACCGGTTTTTTATTTTGTTAGCGATGAGTTTATTACTCTTGGAATATCTTTTAAGAAATACGCTTTTTAAAAGTTTTATATAAACACTCTAAGACAAAATTTAAAAACAACCTCTGATTAAATAAAAAAGATTATAACAGAATTCAATAGCGATGTACCAATTAGAAGAACCTACATATTTTTATTTATTAGCGATACTCCCTGTGATACTAGCTATTTTTATATCTGTACATTGGTGGAAAAAAAGAACACAGAAAAAATTTGCCAATCCGTTACTCTTTAAAAAAATTGTTCCTGATTATTCTTTTTTCAAACCACTTTTAAAACTCATTTTTTTATGTCTTGGCTTTTCTTTTTTAATCATTGCACTGGTTAACCCAAAAATGGGAACAAAATTAAAAACCATCAAACGAGAAGGTGTTGACGTTGTATTTGCGCTAGATATTTCTAAAAGTATGTTAGCAGAAGATATCGCCCCTAATCGTCTAGAAAAATCAAAACAAATTATCTCTAATATCCTTGAAAAACTAGGAAGTGATCGTATAGGAATCATCGTTTATGCTGGAAGTGCATATCCTCTATTACCTATCACAACAGACCACGCCGCCGCAAAAATGTTTCTGCAAAATACCAATCCAGATATGGTATCAAGCCAAGGAACCGCTATCAATGAGGCACTGAACCTAGCAAAAACGTACTACAATAACAAGGAACAAACAAATAAATTTTTAGTCATTCTATCTGACGGAGAGGACCACGAAAAAAACACCATTGAAATTGCTGAAAACCTGATAAATGAGGGAATAAAAATATACACCATAGGTGTGGGAACCGAACGAGGAGGCCCCATTCCTATTAGAAAAAACAAGGGCACAAGCTACAAAAAAGATCGTCAGGGAGAAGTTGTCATTACGCATCGAACCCCTGAAGTATTAAAACGTATTGCCGAAAAAGGCCAAGGCGCCTATACTGACGGAAATATAACACAAAAACCTGTAGATGTGATTGAAAAAATTATAAGCAACGCACAAAAACACGAATTTGAAACAAAACAATTTTCTGACTATAAAGATCAATTTCAATGGTTTATAACAATTGGCTTATTCTTTTTGATGACAAACCTGTTTTTACACGAAAAAAAAACCAAATGGCTCCAAAAAATAGATCTGTTTAAAGAAAAGACACTTGAAAATTGAAAGACAAAAAACAATGAAAATAATACAAATACTCCTCTTATTTCTTTATTGTCTGTCTGCACAGGCACAAAACGACAAGATTGTACAAAAAAGAACTGCACGCAAATTAGTAAGAGAAGGAAATGATTTTTATAAAAATAAAAACTACTCCGATGCAGCTATTGCTTACAAAAAAAGCTTGTCTACTTTTTCCGAGTATTCTAAAGCCGCTCGAAATTTAGGAAATGCCCTATACGAAGAAAAAAACTACAAAGAGGCAATTGAACAATACGAACTTACCCTTAAAGGTATCGGGTCAAAAATTGAAAAATCAGAAATTTATCACAATCTTGGTAATGCACACCTCGTAGAAAAAGACTACGAAAAAGCAGTTACATCCTTTAAAAATAGCTTGAGAAATAATCCTTCAGACGAAGCGACAAGATACAACTTAGCCTACGCAAAAAAACTATTGAAAAAACAAGAAGAAGAAGAAAAGAAAAAAGACCAAGACAAAAAGGATTCTGAAAAACAACAAGAGGGTAAAGACAACGAAAAAAACAAAGAAAACGACAAAAAACCTCAAGAATCCGATAAAAAAGACAAAAAGAATCCTAAAGAAAAAGACCCGAAAAAAGATCAAGAGAGACAATCTAAGGAAACTGATAAAAAAGAGGAAAAAGAGGAAACACCAACTGTAAAAATATCAAAAGAACAAATAAAACAACTTTTAGAAAGTATGAACAACGAAGAAAAGAAAACACAAAAAAAAATAAATGCCCAAAAAGCAAAAGGCAGAAAAAAACCTCAAGAAAAAGATTGGTAGTCTTAACATTATATTTTTAATCAATACAACAGCATCTAAGCAACATGAAATTTCCCATTACACAACTATTTTTATTAATCTTTAGTCAATGTCTGTTCGCTCAAATAGAATTTAAAACAACTGTGAGTAAAAACAGGCTAGGGGTAAACCAAAGATTGCGTGTCGAATTTACCGTCAACAAACAGGGTGCTGATAACTTTTCTCCTCCTAGCTTTAAAAATTTTGATATTGTAGGGGGCCCAAGTCAATCCGTAAATCAGTCATGGATTAATGGAAAATCTACTTATTCTCAGTCTTACAGTTATATCATTTCTCCTATAAAAAAAGGAAAACTTGAAATTCTAGGTGCAACCATTGAGTATAAAAAGCAAACCATTCGATCTAATGCTGTCAAAATAACCGTAGTAGACGCAGTAGAATTACCTAAAGACCCGAATGACCCTGATTACATTGCAGATCAAAACGTACATCTTGATGTTTTTATTTCTAAAACCAACCCATATGTTGGAGAAGGTGTTTACGTTGAATACCGATTATACTTTAGCAACAGCGTTGCTATTAGTAATTTCGACTTTAGAGAACTTCCTAAATATAAAGGCTTTTGGAACCAAGACATTAAAATTGATGAATTTGAAATTAAACATGGAACTTTTCAAGATGAAGATTATCGATATTTTACCATTAAAAAAGCAGTCTTAATTCCTCAAATCTCTGGAAACCTCGCTTTAGATCCTATCAAAACTGATTTGATTATTGGCGTGCCCACGGGTAGAGGTGATTTTTTCGGAAATCCAATAACCAGAAATATTAAAAAATCTTTTAGAACCTTAAAAAAGACAATCCGAGTAAAACCACTTCCGATAGAAGGAAAGCCTGCTAATTTTGTCGGAGCTGTTGGCGATTTTAAATTAGATGTAAACAGCTCGAAAAAAAGTTTAAAAGCCAATGAGTCTACCCAATTAAAAGTAGCGGTCTCTGGAAAAGGAAATTTAAAATTATTTGAGCTTCCCAAAATAACGACTCCTAAAGAATTAGAAGTATATGTCCCTGAACACAAAGAGCAATTGCGTAGCTCTATTTCCGGTATTAAAGGACTAAAAGGAAAAGTCTACGATCAATACACTTTGGTGCCACAATACAAAGGAAAATACAAAATCCCGTCAATATCCTTTTCATATTTTAACCCAAAAAACAAAAAATATCACACCTTACATTCAGAAGAGCTGATTATACATGTCACTGAGGGAAAAGAATTATTCTCTAATTCTGATGAGCTTACACTGACCCAATCAAAACGTCAAGTAATTGCCTCTGAAAATAATTTTAAATACCTTCAAAATAAAACCGTTTTTTTTAGTCCAGAATCATCTGATTTTTTTCGATCAACTTCTTTCTACATCCTTTTACTAGTACCCCTTATGGCAATTCCTATAGGATTATTTTTAGGTAAAAAACAAAAGGCCAGAAGTGCAAATTTAATAGACAACAGAACTCGCAAAGCAGACAAATTAGCCCGCAAATACTTATCACAAGCCAAAAAACAGTTGGGAACAAAAGAAGCTTTTTACATTGCCCTAGAAAAAGCATTACACAATTACTTAAAAGCAAAATTAACTGTTGAAACAGCTGAAATCAGCAAAGAACATATTAAAAATTTACTCCTTGAAAAAAACATTCCTAACGACATCATCAATAATTTTATAAAGGTATTGGATGACTGTGATTTTGCAAGATACGCTCCAGTAACTAATCTGATGATGAAAGAAGAATACGAAAAAGCAAAAAAAGTAATCGCCAAACTAGACAAAGAACTTTAACGAAACACCCAACAAAATATGCGTTTATTTTCCTTTACATTTTCACAAAATCTCATAAGCTGCTTCACCTTCTTGTTGCTATCAGCAACAACTGTACAAGCACAAAGCAATAAAGAATTATTTGATAAAGCAAATGAATTATATAGAATAAACAAATATACAGAAGCAATTAAAATTTATGAACAGATAGAAAATAATGGCGCTATTTCATCTGAACTATATTTTAATCTGGGAAATGCCTACTACAAAATAAACAGTGTTGCTCCAAGTATCTATAATTATGAAAAAGCCTTGCAACTAAACCCTTTAAACTTAGATGCAACAACTAATTTAGCTTTTGCTAAAAGAATGACTCTTGATCACATTGAAGCGCTTCCTAAAACCCTATTTCAAAAATTAGAAGCCAACTACATTCAACAACTTTCTTTTAATCAATGGGCTTATGCAGCTGTTGTATGCTCCTTTTTGACAGCTGTGTTTTTTTTACTTTTTTACTTTTCATTCAGCCCTTCTAAAAAACGTATTTACTTTATAACCAGCATTTTATCTGGCATTGGGTTGTTCATCGTATTGATCTTTGCTTTTAAAGGATATCGCAATAATCTCTCAAAAATAGAAGCGATTATCTTTGAAGAAAAAACAAGTGTGAAAAATGCCCCTACTAAATACAGTGAGGAAATATTTGAACTACACGAAGGAACCAAAGTATTAGTTTTGGATACCGTAGAATCTTGGAAAAAAATAAAAATAGATGATGGCAAAACAGGCTGGATCTCTAAAGACGAATTAAAAGAACTCTAGAAATTATGTCATGAAAGAAACTATTTTAATTACAGGAGGAACAGGATTGATAGGAAAAGCACTTACAGCGCTGTTCATTTCTAAAGGATATCACATTTCAATCCTTTCCAGAAAAAATAGAAAAAACTCAAAAAACATATCCTACTATAAATGGAATTTAGAAAAACGAAAAATTGATAAAAATTGTCTATTGAACACGAACTACATTATACATTTAGCCGGCGAAAGGGTAGCTACTAAAAGGTGGTCCTCAAAAAGAAAACAACAAATTCTGAATAGTCGGGTAGCCTCAACAAATTTATTGTATGGTCTTTTATCCTCAAAAAAAAACAAGGTAAAAGCCTTTATATCTGCTTCTGCAATTGGTTATTACGGTACGGTTACATCTGACCAAGTTTTTAATGAAGAAAGTGCTCCTGGAATAGATTTTTTAGCCCGTGTTTGCAAAGATTGGGAAAATGCTGTCAATCAAATAAAATCTTTAAATATTCGGACTGTAATCTTTAGAACAGGAATTGTACTCGGTAAAGAAAAAAGTGCCCTACAAAAAATAACCCCCCTTTTTCGTATGGGTTTAGGAACGAGCATTGGAGATGGCAAACAATACATACCATGGATACACCTTGATGATTTATGTAACATATTTAATACTGCGCTTGTAAACACAAATCTAAAAGGTCCTTACAATGCCGTTGTAGGAGATAATTTAACAAATCAAGAATTAAGTAAAGCAATTGCCAAACAATTAAAAAAACCTTTTTTTATGCCTAAAACACCTCGTTTTATTTTAAATCTTCTCTATGGAGAAATGTCCGTTATTTTAACTGATGGAAGTCGAGTCTCGGCAAAAAAAATAAAAAATGAAGGGGTTGAATTTACCTATAACACCATAGAAAAAGCATTAAAAAACTTGCTTTAACATCAAACAGCGGTTTACTTACAATCGCTGAACTTACAGCTGTATAAGGTTCTTTTTTAGAAAGATCGTGGCTGACCTAACCATCCACATCCCAAAACACTAAATTTCATCTGAAATGATGTTTACAATAGACTTTTTTGTTTCTAAAAACTGAGGAAATAAAGTAGGAGCTAGTTTTTTTATAGGAGCTGCTAATACAGATGCTTTAACCTGTTCTTTACTTATAAAAGGGATATTATTATTTATTTTTAGAAAAAACCCTAGGGTTACACTTATAATCAGGGCAATCTTTAACAATCCGAAAAGTCCTCCTAAAATTTTATTGACAATCCCCAAAGCGGCAAAACTAGCAATCTTCGTTAAAATTTTACCTGCCAAACTTACTACAATCACGATAATTACAAACGTTAGAGCGAAAGCACTTAAAGAAATATAGTTTTCAGCCCAATCTAATTTTTCTTTAAGAATATTGCCAATATAGTGCGAAAAGTGCATGGCCCCGTACACACCACCTACTAAAGCAAGTAGTGAGGCTATCTCAACAAATAAGCCTTTAAAAACCCCTCTTATAAAACCGTAAAGCAGTAAAACTGCAATAACAATATCAAAAACATTCATAAACGCCTATAATTGTTTTTCAAAGATACAACTTTATGAAATAATTTCACTGTGTATACAAATTCAAATCTACTTAGCCAATTATTTCTATACCAAATGATTATTCGATACATATCATAAAAAATATTTATTACACCACGCAAAAACAATAGTTTACGTCTATTTTATTCGTTCGTTTTAGTCACATCTAAGCTTGTATCGGAAATTATGAGGGCTGCTGGGCTTATTTTAAAATAAGTGCGATTAGATCGCTTTTAAATCCGTTTTTATGTGTTTTTAATAGTGTAAGTCAATGAAGAATACTCTTTTGATTTTATAGCTTTCCAATTTGAACGAAGACCAATCCAAAATGCCCTAAGGAAATTCATTTTATTTGTTTTTTGTTTTTCACTTAAAAGAGACACATAAAATGAATCGTACTTCATGGGCAAAGTTTTAACAACCTCCATTCCTTGAAAAAAGAACAGTCGACGAATAGCCGTTTGTGAAAAATGCCAAAGATGACGTGGTACATCATATGCGGCCCAGAAATTTTTATAATATGCGGCATCAAAACTTTTGTAATTTGGAACCGCAACAACAATTGTTCCTTCGGGTTTAAGCAATTTTTTAAGATTAAAAATAGTTTCATCTAAATTAGGCATGTGTTCCAAAACATGCCATAGAGTAATGACGTCAAAACTTGAAAAAAAACGATCTTCTTCTAACAAATTCGACATTGACTTATGTAAAAAACCAGCTCCATTATTTAGTTTGATCTCCATAAACTGACGTGCAGAATCATTTGGTTCTACAGCTATAACGTCCCAGCCGTCCAAAGCACATGCTTTCAAAAAATCACCTGTTCCAGCACCAATATCTAAAATTCTTTTTTCTTTTGAACCAAAAGAATTAATCAATTTCAATTTTCTTTTTATCGCCTTTTTTTTAACCGTTTGGTATATAAAATCTAGTGCCGATTTCTTAGAATCTGTATGAGAAATATAAGCATTGCTGTCGTAATATTTTCCCAAATCTTCAGTTGCTGGCTTAGGAGACGTAACCAACATGTCTAATTGGTCATCCAACAATAAATCAAATTTTTCTCCTGAAACCAAACAATCCTCACAGGAAACATAGGTCTCAAATGTATTCAAACTTGGAGAATTATGGACAGTTTTTACAGTCATCTTAACTCATAAAAGGTATAACTTACTCTATATATTTTATGTCACAAAAACGTTCCACGTGGAACCTTTAATAAATCATCTTCCCATATACACCAATAAAACAGAAATGTCACTTGGAGAAACACCGCTTATCCTACTAGCTTGTAAAATCGTTACTGGCTTTATTTTTGATAACTTTTGCCGAGCTTCAATAGACAAAGATTTTACTTTATGATAGTCAAATGTAGTTGGAATCGAGACATTTTCCAAACGAGTTAATTTATCTGCGTTGTTTTTTTCTTTTTCAATATAACCAGAATATTTAACGTGAATTGCCGTTTGTTCTATGACCTCATCGTCTATCTTATTTTCTGAAATAAACTTTGACACCAATGGAAACTTTTTAACCTGTTCAAAATCTAATTGCGGACGAGCAGCAATCTTAAACATTTTCATAGACTGCTTTATTGGGGCTGAATTTTTAGCTTCTAAAATAGGATTTACATCATCTGGATGAATACTGGTGTCTTTCAAAAAAACAACAAATAAATCTGTTTTTTCTTGCTTCTCTTTCACTCGAAGCAGTCGTTCTTTAGAGGCTAGTCCTAACTCAAAAGACCTTGGCGTAAGTCGTAAATCTGCATTATCTTGGCGCAACAAGGTTCTGTATTCAGCTCGCGAGGTAAACATACGATAAGGCTCTTCTGTTCCTTTTGTAATCAAATCATCAATCAAAACCCCAATGTACGCTTCGTGCCTTTTTAAAATAAAAGGTTCTTTGTTCTGAACTTTTAAAGCCGCATTAATTCCCGCCATTAAACCTTGGGCAGCAGCTTCTTCATATCCCGTTGTTCCATTAATTTGACCTGCGAAAAACAGATTGTCAACCAACTTCGTTTCCAAAGTGTGTTTCAATTGCGTTGGCGGAAAGAAATCATACTCAATCGCATATCCAAATCGTAAAAATTTCACATTTTTAAAACCTGCAACCTTTCGCAAAGCCTTGTCTTGAACGTCTTCTGGCAAAGATGTTGAAAATCCGTTTACATATATTTCTGTAGTTTCCCACCCTTCAGGCTCTACAAAAATTTGATGCCTATCTTTACTAGCAAAACGATCAATTTTATCCTCAATTGAAGGGCAATACCTCGGTCCTGTACTTTGTATTCTTCCATTAAACATTGGTGAACGATCAAACCCTGTTCGAAGCAGATCATGAACCTCTTCAGAGGTATAAGACATATAGCAAGACCGTTGTTTTAAAAGAGGCTTCGTAGAGGATAAATAAGAAAACTTTTCCGGAAACTCATCCCCTGGCTGCTCAATCATTTTTGAAAAATCTAAAGAGCGAGCATCTACACGAGGGGGGGTGCCTGTTTTCATTCTACCAGATTCAAATCCAACCTTTATTAGGTCTTCTGTAATGCCTGTTGAAGCACGCTCACCTGCTCTTCCTCCACCAAAAGTTTTTTCACCTATATGAATTAATCCATTTAAAAAAGTTCCCGCTGTTATAATGACTGTCTTCGCTTTTATTTCAAAACCTAAAGATGTTTTAACCCCCTCTATACGTCCATTTGTAATTATCAATCCAGAAATCATATCTTGATAAAAATCCAAATTCTCCGTTTGCTCTAACATTGTTCGCCATTTTTCAGCAAAACGCATTCGATCTGATTGTGCCCTTGGGCTCCACATAGCTGGACCTTTAGACTTATTCAGCATCTTAAACTGAATTGCTGTTTCATCGGTCACAATTCCGCTGTATCCTCCCAACGCATCAATTTCTCGAACGATTTGGCCTTTGGCAATTCCGCCCATGGCAGGATTACAACTCATTTGTGCAATGTTTTGCAAACTCATTGTTACCAAAAGGGTTTTAGCGCCCATATTAGCACTTGCTGCAGCTGCCTCGCTTCCAGCATGACCCCCTCCAACAACAATTACATCGTATGTATCAGTAAAAAGACTCATAATGTTTTGGTTCCACGTGGAACTATATATATAATATGTTGATATTCAGTTATTTATATAAAGACATGCACTTGTCTTCTTGTAAGCGCATTTCTGTTTTTTCAGCCGTTGTTTTATCTTTATAGCTCATATAATGCAAAACACCATGAATCATAACACGACTTAATTCTTCCATAAAAGGCATTTTTAAATCTTCAGCGTTTTCCTGAACACGTTCTACGGAAATAAAAATATCTCCACCAATTAATTTGCCCAGCGTGTAATCAAAACTAATAATATCCGTCAATGTATCGTGTTGTAAAAACTCCTGATTCAATTTTAACAAATAAGCATCCTCGCAAAAAATATAATTCAAATCACCTATTTTGTATCCATAATTTTGGATGCAATTTTTGATCCATTCTTCTTGAGCGGACTCATTAGCAAGCCGAAAATCTGATTCGTAATTAAAACGTATCATCGTGAAAATTTCTGCAAAGATAATGATTATGCTTAAGTTACCTACTAATCACAAAGCTCAAAAAAGAATCTAACGAATTAAGTCCGCATGAATTTTATATCTCCATTGATAAAAGTATCTTTGCTATTTAAAATTCAGAAAATGAACAAGGTTAGAGTAAGATTTGCACCCAGCCCAACAGGCCCTTTACATATAGGGGGGCTTAGAACCGCTTTGTACAATTATTTATTTGCAAAAAAACACAATGGAACATTTGTTCTAAGAATAGAAGACACAGACCAAACCCGTTATGTAGCCAATGCAGAACAGTACATTATCGATGCGTTAAAGTGGTGTAAAATCACACATGACGAGGGCCCTGGAAAAAATGAAGCATATGGCCCTTACCGTCAATCTGAACGAAAAGAACTTTATATAAAATATGCAAAAAAACTAATTACTTCTGGTGATGCTTATTATGCTTTTGATACTCCAGAACAACTAGATTTTCACAGAAAAGATCATGAGGCAAAGGGAAAAACATTTATATATAATTGGCATAATAGAGAAAAACTAGACAATTCCTTGACCTTGACTGATGAAGAAGTTGCTAAAAAGATTAACTCCGGACTACCTTATGTAATTAGGTATAAAACACCTATTGGTGAAATTTTATCAATGCAAGATGAAATTAGAGGAGAAATAAAAATTAACACCAACACTTTAGATGACAAAGTACTGTTTAAAAATGATGGCATGCCAACTTATCATTTGGCGAATATCGTGGATGATCATTTAATGGAGATTTCTCATGTAATTAGAGGAGAAGAATGGTTGCCTTCACTCCCATTACACCTAATGTTATACAGATCTCTTGAATGGAAAGAGCCTAAATTTGCTCATTTACCCTTAATTTTAAAACCCGTAGGAAAAGGAAAACTAAGCAAGCGCGACGGAGATAAATTGGGTTTTCCTGTATTTCCCTTATCGTATACAAACGAACTTACAGGTGATGTAACAAAAGGGTATAAAGAAAGCGGTTATTTTAATGAGGCACTTATAAATATGTTGGCTTTACTTGGATGGAATCCTGGAACAGAACAAGAAATTTTTTCTTTAGGCGCTTTGATTGAAAGCTTTTCTTTGGACAGGGTTAGTAAATCTGGCGCTAAATTTAGCCCAGAAAAAACACTTTGGTTTAATCAACAATACCTTCAAGAAAAAGACAATGCTTTTTTAACAGAACAATACCTAGGCATTCTAAAAGAAAAAGGAATTTTAACCGATCAAGTATATGTAGAAAAGGTTGTTAGTATGGTAAAGGAACGAGCGGTTTTTGTTAAAGACTTTTGGAACTTAAGTAATTACTTTTTTGTAGCTCCTTCTGAATATGATGAAAAAGCATCTAAAAAACAATGGAAGTCAGACACAAACATTATTATGAATGAACTAATAACTGTTCTAAAACTCATAAAAAATTTCTCCTCTGAAACAATTGAGACTACCGTAAAAAATTGGATTAATTCAAAAGAAATCGGGTTTGGAAAAGTAATGCAACCGTTCCGACTAAGTTTAGTTGGGGCCCTAAAAGGCCCTCATTTATTTGATCTTGTCGCTATGCTAGGAAAGGAAAACACCATTTTAAGAATAAAAAAAGCAGTGAAAGAATTGGGAAATTAATGCTCCTTAACTGAAAATCTTCATTGTTTTTGTATCTTTAGTACATCATTTTAATTAAAATTCTATGTCAAATTTTATCTTTTTAATACCTGTAATTATTATTATTGCTCTTGGTTTTTTTGTTGTAAAACAACAAACTACAGCGATTGTAGAACGCTTTGGAAAATTTATTGCCATTCGTCAATCTGGACTACATTTTAAAATTCCATTGATCGATCAAATTCCTGGTCGCGTAAGTTTAAAAATACAACAACTGGACGTTATTGTTGAAACCAAAACAAAAGACGATGTCTTTGTACAATTAAAAATATCTGTACAATTTCAAGTTTTACAAAAAAAAGTATATGACGCTTTCTACAAGCTACAAAATCCACATGATCAAATTACTGCCTATATATTTGATACTGTAAGAGCCGAAGTGCCTAAAATGAAATTAGACGATGTTTTTGAAAAAAAAGATGATATCGCTCAGGCTATACAACGCGAACTAAAAGAGTCGATGCTAGACTACGGTTATGATATCGTAAAGGCGCTGGTAACAGATATTGACCCTGATGCTCAAGTAAAAGAAGCCATGAACCGAATCAATGCGGCAGAAAGAGAAAAATTAGCTGCTCAATTTGAAGGAGATGCCCAACGTATTTTAATTGTAGAACGCGCTAAAGCTGAAGCTGAAAGCAAACGCTTACAAGGAAAAGGTATTGCAGATCAAAGAAGAGAAATTGCACGTGGTTTAGAAGAATCTGTAGATGTGCTAAACAAAGCAGGTATTAATTCACAAGAAGCTTCTGCTTTAATTGTTATAACCCAACATTACGACACCTTGCAATCTATTGGTTCAGACACCAATAGTAATTTAATCTTATTGCCAAACAACCCAAATGCAGCCAGTTCCATGTTAAATGATATGGTAACAAGCTTAGTAGCGGCTAATAAAATTGAAAATAGTGGGGTTAAAAATAAAGAAGGAGAAAATTAAGAGTCTTCTGTAAAAAGAAATTTTTTATAAAACAATAAATATAAAATTATATTTATTGTTTTACTCCTTTTTTTCTTTGGTGCTTTCGTCTATTGATTTCTCATCATCTTTAGATGCTTTTTTAAACTCCTTGATTCCACTACCCAAACCACGCATCAACTCCGGAATTTTACGACCTCCAAAGAGAAGTAATACAACAAGCACAATGATGATAATCTGAGGACCACCAATCATTCCTAAAAAAATACTTAATCCGATCATTTAAATTAGTCATTTAAAAAAACAAAGGTACATTAATTTCGCTTATAAATTTACTTTAAACATAGGCTATTCTACCAAATAAAAATCCAAGTGTTTTCTTTCTAAATCCGTGTTTTTAACTCTTACTGTTACTTCGTCTCCTAATTGATACATATTTTTAGTTGACTGACCCACCAAAGCGTATTGTTTTTCGTCGTATATATAATAATCATCTTTAATATCTCTAATTCTCACCATTCCCTCGCATTTATTTTCAATAATTTCTACATAAATTCCCCAATCTGTAACTCCAGAAATAACGCCTCTAAACACTGATTCCTTATGATTTTGCATATATTTAACCTGCATGTATTTTATAGAATCTCTCTCTGCTTTTGTAGCTAGATATTCCATTTCTGAAGCGTGTTTACATTTTTCTTCATAACCCTCTTTATTGGGAGACTTCCCTCCTTCTAAATAATGTTGTAACAAGCGATGTGCCATAATATCCGGATACCTGCGTATCGGTGAGGTAAAATGAGAATAGTAATCAAAAGCCAAGCCGTAATGTCCTATATTATTTGTAGTGTATTCTGCCTTACTCATAGACCGTATCGTTAAAGTTTCTATCATATTTGATTCTCCTTTTCCGTGTACGTCTGAAAGTAATTTATTCAAACTTTCTGACGTAGATTGACGAGATTTTATATCAATACGATAACCAAATTTAGAAATAATACCTTGCAAGGCAGAAAGTTTATCAATATTTGGTTCGTCATGTACCCTGTAAACAAAAGTGTTTTTTGAAGCTTTCCCTGCTTTTCTGCTTATAAATTCTGAAACTTTTCTATTCGCCAACAACATAAATTCTTCAATCAATTTATTAGCATCTTTTGATTCTTTAAAATATACACCTAAAGGATTTGCTTTGTTGTCTAATTCAAATTTTACTTCTACTTTATCAAAAGTAATCGCTCCTTCTTTTAAACGTTTCTTGCGAAGAATTTTAGATAGGGTATCCATTTTTAAAACAGCATTTACAATATCTTCTGAAACCTCATAAAAAGTGTCTTGTATTGATATTTCTTCTGGAATGGTTATTTTTTTATTTTCAATTCCATTTTCAATAATTACTTGAGCCTCTTCATAAGCAAATCGTTGATCAGAATAAATTACAGTTTTTCCATACCAATCATTCACAATTTGTGCTTTTTCATTTAACTCAAATACTGCTGAAAAAGTCAATTTTTCTTCATGAGGTCGCAAAGAACAAACGCCATTAGATAATCGTTCAGGTAACATAGGTACTACCCTGTCTACCAAATATACAGAAGTCGCCCTTTTATAAGCTTCTTTTTCTAAGGCTGAATTGATATCTATATAATGGGAAACATCTGCAATGTGAATTCCTATTTCATAGTTACCGTTTTCTAATACTTTATAAGATAGTGCATCATCAAAATCTTTGGCATCTTTAGGATCAATCGTAAATGTTAAATCCCCTCGCATATCTCTACGCTTAGAAATTTCTTCTTTAGTAATACGAATATCTAAAACCTCTGCCTCTTTTTCAATATAGACTGGAAACTCATATGGTAATCCATATTCAGCCAAAATACTGTGTATTTCGGTACTATGTTCTCCTGGTTTTCCTAAAACTTGTGTAATTTTTCCAAAAGGATTTTTAGAATTTTCAGGCCAATCCGTTAGAGAGGCAATTACTTTATCACCATCTTCAGCTCCATCTAAAGAATTTTTAGATATAAAAATATCTGCATACATTTTGTTATTATCTGGAATTACAAAACCAAAATTTTTACTCATTTGAAGCACACCAACAAAATTTGTTTTGGCTCTTTCAATAATTTCTACAACATCTCCTTCTTTTTTAGAACTTCTTCGTTTGTTATATACATATACTTTAACCGTATCTTGATGCAATCCTCTATTAATATTAATAGAAGGAACAAATACATCACTTTCAAAATCATCACATATAAAATAAGCGTTTCCATTAGAAGTCACATCTAGAGTTCCAATATAATAATCTTTATTTTCAACTAAAGTGTATTTTCCTCTTTCTACTTCTTTTAATTTTCCTTGTCCTTTTAAATCTTCTAAATTTTTAATCACTTGCCCTCTTCCATTAGAGTCTGTAATATTTAATTTTGCACAAATTTGTTTATAATTAAAAAACTTATCAGGCTTTTTACTAAAGATCGTAAGTATGTTTCTTTTCAAATCTTTAATAATAATTCTTTTCTTTTTATATTTTTTTATATTTTTTGTCATTGAATATTTTATGTAAATAGTAGTTAACCTATATTTAATTATTTTACTATTTATTATTTGTTTTAAAAACAGAAGTTTATATAAAACTTTCTTTTACAAAACTACACTATTTCAAATAGAGTTAGTGAAACTATATTTTAACATTACTAATACCAATAAGATTATTTTAATTATAAACAATATATACATATATATCTTTTTTAAATTTATTTTAAAATAATCTTATTGGTATATGATTAGGGGTTAATAATTACAACAACTTTTTTGATTTTTTATAGGAATTCTTATTTGTAGCTATTTATAAACAGCTATTAACATTTTATAAATAACACAATAAACTATAAATCAACTATAAAAGTTAGGTTATAAACAAATAGTTTAAAAAGAAAAAAAACTTAAAATTATAATAAGTTTATAGTTTTATAATATTAATAAACTTAAAAAAAAATGTTTATAAGTAGTTGTTATATTTTTAAAATTAAATTTGTTTATATGATACGTTTTAATGTATTGTTTTTTTCTTTTTAAAAACAAAATATAGTTATTGTTTTTTTACCTCTCTTTATTAACAACAACACAAATAAAAAAAAGTAATGTTTAAAAGAGATTTATAAAAAGTTGTTAGATTGGATGTTTATAAGTTACAAGAGGTTTAAAAAAAAGATTCATTATAAGATTATCATAATCTTTGATTACATTTGTTTTTATTAATAAGAGAACGAGTAAAACGAATGTTTACATAAATTCTCAATTTTATAATTAATTTATTATCAAATAATTACTAAAATTTAAACGTGTGAAAGTAGCAATCGGTAATGATCATGCAGGTCCTGAATACAAATTTGAAATTGTTAAACTATTAGAAAACAAAGGTTTTACAGTTCTTAATTACGGAACAGATACCGAGGATAGCATGGATTATCCAGATACGATTCATCCAACAGCAGAAGCAGTTGAAAGTGGTAAAGCTAAACTAGGAATTATTATTTGTGGTAGTGGAAATGGGGCTCAAATGACAGCAAATAAACACAAAGGTATTCGAGCTGCACTTTGTTGGAATAAAGAATTAGTTGTTTTAGCTAGACAACACAACGATGCTAATATATTAAGTATACCAGCGCGCTTTGTTTCTTTGCAACAAGCTTTAAGTTTTGTAGAAATATTTTTGGATACAAAATTTGAAGGAGGAAGGCATCAAAACAGGGTAGAAAAAATAAGTTGATTTTAATTTCCCTTAGGTTTATAAATAAACCAAAATAATTAAGTATACCAGCTCGTTTTTATCAATAAATTTTCCCAAAATGAAGTATAATACCCTTCCAAATACAAATATAAAAGTATCTGCTATTTGTTTAGGTACGATGACATTTGGAGAACAGAATACGGAATCAGAGGCCCATGAGCAGCTGAATTATGCAATATCTAAAGGAATAAATTTTATTGATACAGCTGAAATGTATCCTGTTCCTGGAAAATCTAATACACAAGGGTCAACAGAACGATTTATAGGTTCTTGGTTAAAAGACCAAAAAAGAGAAGATCTTGTTATAGCCACTAAAGTAACAGGACCCAATCCAGGAATATCTTATATTAGAAATCCTTTAAATTTTTCAAACACTTCTATTGATAAAGCTTTGGAAAACAGTTTAAAAAGGTTAAAAACGGATTATATTGATCTTTATCAATTGCATTGGCCAGAACGCCAGACTAATTTTTTTGGAAAGTTAAATTACAGACATCATTTTAAAGAAGAATGGGAAGATAATTTTAAGGAGATTATATATAAACTAGACACTTTAACTCGAGAAGGAAAAATCCGTCATTACGGAATATCTAATGAAACCCCTTGGGGCTTAATGCGTCATATAAGAGAAAGTGAACAAAATGTCTTAACAAAGGTTAAAACAATTCAAAATCCGTATTCATTATTAAACAGAACATTTGAAATTGGGCTTTCGGAAATTGCTATTAGAGAAAAAGTAGGTCTGTTGGCATATTCTCCATTGGCTTTTGGTGTTTTATCAGGTAAATACTTAGGCGGAAAATTACCAGAGAAATCACGTTTAAAATTATACCCTATTTTTTCTAGGTATATAAGTAAAGAATCAAGCTATTTAACAGAAAAATACGCAGATTTAGCGAAAGAATACAACTTGAGTTTAACCCAGCTATCTTTGTCATTTGTCAATCATCAGAACTTTGTAACATCCTCTATTATCGGAGCTACTACCTTAGATCAATTAAAAGAGAATATTGAAACAATAAACTGTTCTTTATCTGAAGAGCTTTTACAAGAAATTGACAGGGTTCAACTATTACAACCAAATCCAGCCCCATAAGAATTTAGTATCCAATTTTTTCGCGTACTTTTTTTAATACATCAGCTGCTGTTAAACGTGCTTTTTCTGCCCCAAGAGCGAGTGCTTTGTCTATTTCTTCTAAATGATTCATATAGTAATTATAACGCTCTCTTTCAGTAGAAAAAGTATCAATCAACAACTCAAAAAAAGCTTGTTTGGCATGACCATATCCATAATTACCTCCTTCGTATTTTGCTCTTAAATCAGCGGTTTGTTCTTTTGTAGCGATTAGTTTATACAAAGCAAATAAGTTACAGGTTTCAGTGTTTTTAGGGGTTTCTATTGGCGTACTGTCTGTTTGTATTTTCATAATTTGTTTACGCAATTGTTTGTCAGGTAAAAACAAGTTAATCGTATTATTTTGAGATTTACTCATTTTTCCTCCATCAGTTCCTGGAACATACATCGTGTTTTTTTGTACTTCTGCTTTTGGAATAACTAAGACATTACCCATTAAATGGTTAAATCTATTTGCTACATCTCGAGTCATTTCTAAGTGTTGTAATTGGTCTTTTCCTACAGGGATAATTTCAGCGTTATACAGTAAAATATCTGCAGCCATTAACATTGGGTAAGTAAATAAACCAGCATTTATATCTTCTAATCTGTCAGATTTATCTTTAAAAGAGTGCGCTAAAGTTAATCTTTGGTAAGGGAAGTAACAACTTAAATACCATGAAAGTTCTGTAACTTCAGGAACATCACTTTGTTTGTAAAAGACGGTTTTATCTGTATCTAGACCAAAAGCTAACCAAGCTGCCGCGGTGCTATAAGTGTTTGTTTTTAAAGCTTTTCTATCTTTAATTTGGGTAAGAGAATGCATATCTGCAATAAAGAGAAACGATTCACTTTCAAGTTTATTTGCTTTTTTTATAGCAGGAATAATAGCTCCTAATAAATTTCCTAAGTGGGGGGTACCAGTACTTTGAACACCTGTTAATATTCTTGACATTTTATGATTTTTAGTATCACAAAAATAGAATAAAAACATTATATAATTTTAATAATCACCAGATAAAGTAAAGGGTTTTACCAATTTGAGTAAGGGTGCTTGCTTAAAGATGAATTGTAATAAGCGGTTTGTCCGGTTATTTCTTTTCCAATCCATTGGGGTTTTTCAAAAACTTCTTTTTCACTATTTAATTCAATTTCTGCAACAATGAGCCCTTGATTTTTTCCTAAAAAAACATCCACTTCATAGGTGTGTTTTCCTATTTTTACAAGATGTCGAATTTTTTCAATAAGCGGTTTTTTAGCCAAGCAGAGTAATTTTTTTCCATCTTCAAGATCGATTTCTTTTTCCCACTCAAAACGCGTAGTTCCTGAAGTATTGGACATTCCTTTAACAGTTAAAAAACTTTTGTTATCTTGAATTCGAACACGGACAGTCCTTTCTTTGTGAGTATTTAAAAAACCTTGTTTTATATGAACCTTTTTATAGCTTTCAAGAATAAAGTTTTTATTTTTTACAAGAAATTTTCTTTCAATTTCTACGTTCATATTAATAAAGATTTGCAATAAATACACACACAGAAAAGTAATATTTTCCGCATTTCGATTTTATTAGATACATTTGTTCTACAAAATTAAGTAAAATGAAAAGATTTTTAAGTATAATCACAATTTTAGGAGGTTTAAATTTATGGTCCCAAACAGACTATGGTGATGACTGGGAAGATTACTTTTCTTACAATAATGTAAAAGATATTGTTAGTGCTGGCACAAAGCAATATGCGATTGTTGATAATGCCGTATTTTCTTATAATTCTACAACACAGATAACAGAAAAAAAATCATCAATCAATGGGTTGTCCGGAGAACAAACGACATCCGTTCATTATAGTATTTCAAATTCTTCTTTGGTAATAGGTTATGCTAATGGATTACTCGAGATCATTGACCAGAATAACGAGGTTAAAAAAATTGTTGACATTACACTGTCTACGGTTGCAACAGAAAAACAAATCAATACTATTTACGAATACGATAATCAACTTTATCTATCGATGCCTTTTGGAATTGTTGTTTTTGATTTGTTAAATCAAGAGTTTGGAGACACTTTTTTTATAGGGGAAAATTCTTCTTCTGTTTATGTTAATGACATTATAATAGAAAACGGATTTATTTACGCAGCTACAACAAGTGGGGTTTATATTGCGGATATTACAATCAATTTGAGCAATTATGAAAATTGGACACAATATGATTTAGGAACAGATTTTTCTACCCTTACAAGTTTTAATGGAGAGGTGGTAGCAACCAATAATAAAAATATCTACGTAATAGATAGTCAAGGAACTAAAACCTTAAAAAAAACGCTCCCTAAGACAATTGTAGACGTATTTGCAGATGCAAGCAACTTGTCTGTTGCTATTCAAAATAGGGGCTATGTGTATGATACCAATTACAATCAATTGGTTGTGACGGATCCTCAGGCGGTAACTTCTATTTATACAGACACTCAAAATATCTATTTAGGAACAAGTGACCGAGGGATTTTGAAGAGTTCTTTTGCCTCTCCTAATGAACAAGAAGAAATTCATCCAGAAGGTCCTTATTCTAACGATATTTTTTCTGTTTCAGTAAAAGAAAATCACTTATGGTGTGTTTACGGAGGGTATAACCAAGTATATACGCCAAATCAGACAAAAATGGGATATAGTCATTTTAATGGAAGCGGTTGGGCGAACACGCCTTATGAATCTTTTAATTCAAAAGATTTAATTCATATAAGTTTCGACCCGAATGACATCAATAAAGTATATATGAGTTCTTGGTCCTCGACCAATCCAAATAACTTACCAGATAATAATACAGAAACGGGAGGAATATTGGTTGTAGAAAATGACCAACCCATTGATTTTTGGAATCATTTAAATAGCGGGGTAAGTGAGTATCTTGGCGGAGTGAACTACTTGACCATTAGAATTGGTGCAACTGCTTTTGATCTTGCAGGAAATCTTTGGGTGACAAATAGTTTGGTTTCAGATGGCTTGCTTAAAAAACGCTCAATAAATGGAGATTGGACAGATCATCATTTGGCTGTTTCAGGGGAGCAGATCACGAATTTAATTGTTGATCAAAATAACAATATATGGGTGAGTTCTAGAAATAAAGGTTTATTGGGTTATCGCGAATCAGATGGCGCTAATGTTCAAATTACAAGCAGTCAAGAACTTCCAGACAATAATGTAAGAGCTGTAGCTGTAGATAAAGACAATGATCTTTGGATAGGGACTGCTCAAGGGCTTGTTTTTTTTGCAGATACAGAAGGGGCTTTTAATGGAACATTTAATAATCCATCAGCAGTTCAGATTGATGGTGATGGATTGGCTCAAAACTTCTTAGAAAACACAAAGATTAACGATATATATATTGATGGGGCTAATAATAAATGGTTTGGAACAGAAAATGAAGGGGTTTTTCAGATAAACTCTACAGGAAAAAAAATTATTTCAGTGTTTAATAAAGACAATTCACCAATGCCGTCAAATAAGATTATTAAAATTCAGATGGATGAATTGACAGGAAAAATCTTTTTTGTGACATCAAAAGGAATGGTGGCTTATAATAGTGAGATATCTCCTTATGGAGAAGAATTGACAGAAGTTTATGGATACCCTAATCCCTCGTTAAAACAACACGATAAAATTTATATTGTCGGCAAAGATGGAATGGACCTACCTTATGGGGCTAATATAAAAATACTAGACGTTTCTGGAAATTTGGTTTTTGAGTCAAATACGGTACAAGATCAAGCAGATTTTGGAGGAAAAATAATTTGGGACAAAACAAATTTACAAGGAACCAAAGTGGCTTCAGGGGTTTATATTGTTTCGTTGTACAATGAAAATGGAGATCAAACATCTTCTACAAAAATTGCCATTATAAATTAATGCAAATTTCAACCAAAGCACTTGTTTTAAGTAGTATTAAATATGGAGACACCAGTCTTATTGTTCGGTGCTATACAGAAAGAGCAGGTACAAAAAGCTATATACTTAAAGGCTTGTTAAAAAACCGTAAAGGGAAATTAAAACCAGCCTATTTTCAAGCGTTAAATCAATTAGAACTTACAGCAAATCACACCAATAAAACGAGCTTAAATACCATAAAAGAAGCGAGGGTTTTATATAATTATGAAACGATTTATACAGATATTGTAAAACAATCCATTGTTTTTTTTATATCAGAAATGTTGACGAGTTCTATACGAGAAGAGGAAGTAAATAAACCGCTCTTTTCATATTTGGAACATTCTCTAAAGTGGCTTGATTTACACAACTCTGTCGCGAATTTCCATCTTGTGTTTTTAATGAATTTAACAAAATACTTAGGGTTTTACCCAGAAGGAAGCAACAAAAAAGAGGCTTGTTTTAATATGCAGGAAGGAAGGTTTTTATCAGATTCTTTAAGAGAGAACTGTCTTGGAGGAAGTGATTTGATTTTGTTTAAAACTTTGTTAGGCATAAATTTTGATGTAATAGATATGCTATCTTTTCAGATGAGTGATAAGCAAAGACTGCTTGAAATTATTATAGAATATTTTGAATTGCATATGGCGTGGTTTAGAAGACCGAAGTCGCTGTACATACTAAAAGAATTATTTAGATAATGGATAGATTTTTATTTTTATTTTTTGTTCTATTTTTTGGGGCAATCCTACAGGCTCAGGAGTTGATTATTTTAGAAAGTGACTCAGGATTACCAGTTAGCAGAGCACCTGTGGAGACTTTAGGCGAAATAGTTCTATCTGTTACCAAAGGAAAAGAAAAAAGAAACAGAATAGCAGAACAGATAGCGGTTTTTAGCAAAAGAGATATTGAAAAAATATCACCACAAACTACAGCAGATCTATTGGCGGTAAGCCCTGGGGTAAAAGTTCAAAAATCCCAATTAGGAGGAGGAAGCCCTATTTTAAGAGGGATGGAGGCAAATAGGGTTTTGTTGGTGGTAGATGGCGTACGAATGAATAATGCAATTTATAGAAAAGGGCATATTCACAATAGTATAACTGTCACACCTTCTGTTTTAGATAGGGTGGAGGTTTTGTTTGGCCCTTCTTCCGTTGTTTATGGATCAGATGCTTTAGGAGGGGTCATACACTATTATACAAAAACCTTAAAAACAACAGCGAGTAAAGAGGCAAGGTCTTCTTTTTTCTCAAGGTTTAGTTCTGTAAATAACGAATTTACAAATCATTTTGATTCAGAACTAAGCTTTAGAAAATGGGCCGCTTATACAAGTTTTTCGTATGCTAATTTTGGGGATTTAAAAATGGGAAAAAACAGGGCCCACGGTTTTCAAGATTGGGGAAAAGTGTATGAATATTCAAATAATTCAAAAACGACAAATAACGAAAAGACGCTCGTAAATTCTGATCCGAATATTCAAAAAAACACGGGATATTCTCAAAAAGACTTTCTTCAAAAAATTTATTTACCTATTTCAAACAATGTAAATTTGTTGTTTAATTTTCAACATTCCGTTTCTTCAGACATACCGAGGTTTGATAAGTTAACAGAAAAAAAGAATGATACATTAAAGTTTGCAGAATGGTTTTACGGACCTCAAAAAAGGACCCTATTTTCGACACAGTTATTATTAGAAGAGGTTTATAATTGGATCGATAAAGGAACGTTTACAATGGCTTTTCAAGATGTTGGGGAATCCAGGATACAGCGAAAATATAGTAGTATTTTTCAAAGAATATATAGAAAAGAAAAAGTAAAGGTTTTTAGTTTGAATGGAGATTTTTCGGTGGGTTTGGCTCAAGAAAAAAAAAGAAATTTATCCTATGGATTTGAGCTCGTTTACAATAAAGTAAACTCCCATTCACAGGGTGATTATTTAGAGATTGATAATGAAACGAATACGATTAAAGGAGTTCCCAATCATTTTAATGTTCAGACGAGGTATCCAGACGGAGGAAGTTCTTATTTTAGTCAGGCAGCATATCTCGTTTATCTCCAAGATTTAGGTTTAAAGCACACCCTAAACACAGGAATACGTCTTACAAATAGTCAATTGAATGCTGTTTGGGCCGATGCCACATTTATTAAATTACCAAAGTCAAAAATATTTTTAAAAAACACCGCTTTAACAGCGACAATAGGTCATATTTATAAACCTACAAAATCTTGTAAAATAAGCGCTGTACTATCTTCTGGTTTTCGATCTCCTAATATTGACGATATTGGTAAAATTAGAGAAAAAAACGGGTGGGTTTCGGTGCCAAACGTATCATTAAAACCAGAATATGCGTATACTTCAGAAGTAGGGATATTACAATATTTTAACAATCGACTTTTTAATTTGGACCTTAATGTTTATTACACCTTATTAAGCAATTATATTATAAGGGCTCCGTTTGATATTGAAACTCAAGTTGAAGGAATTTCAACCATCACTTACGATGGAGAAGAAAACCTAGATGTATTGGCAAATGTAAATCGGGGAAAAGCCTATATAACAGGAGGAACTTTTAGTTTTCAAGGAGAAATAAAGAGTCATTATTTTATCAAGGGAACGGCAACCTATACTCAGGGAAAAACGTATGATACTAAAGAACCGCTATCCTCGATTCCTCCATTATTTGGACATTTAGAAATTAGTTATAAAAAACAAAAAATAGAAATTCGGTGCAATTTTGAATTTAGTGCGGAAAAAAAAGTAAAAGATTATAATGTAACAGAGGGAATAGACAATATAGAACAAACACCACTTTTAGAAAATGGCAAATATGCAGGAACTCCAAGTTGGGAAACGTTTGATTTTTCAGGGGTTTATGAGTTAAATCGACACATAGACGTAGCGTTTAAAATCGATAATATTTTTGACAGACACTACAAAGAGTTTGCTTCTGGAATTAGTTCAGGAGGCAGAAATTATGTTGCTTCTATAAAATATCTTTTTTAAAGATACCCCCGTTTTTTAGAGACTTATAAGTCCAATACTTCAATAAGCAAACAAATATTGTTATTTTTGCGAAGATGAAATTTACCTATAAAAAAGAAGAGCGCTTAAAGAGTAGAAAATTAATTCAGCAACTGTTTACTGAGGGAATGTCTGTTTCTGTTTACCCCCTTCAACTGGTTTTTTTAAAAAAGACACACAATTCAACGACAAATTTACAAATAGGGGTTTCAGTATCTAAGAAAAAGGTTTCTAAAGCCGTACAAAGAAATCGGATCAAACGTGTGTTGCGCGAACTTTTTAGACGGCACAAACCTTATTTTACTGAGGGGTTAAGCGAACAGTATGTTGGAATGTTTTTATACGTAGATAAAGAATTAGAGACATCAGCAGATTTAGAAATTAAAATGAAAGAATTAGCAGAAAAGTTTATTGATCGAATTAAAGGCTTTTCTGTCTAAAAAGAGTGTTATATTAGCGCATTAATTAGAGATAAACCAGACTTCTTTATAAATGATAAAGAGAATTTTTGACATTGTTTTTTCTATTATAGTACTTGTAGGCATACTTTTATGGTTGACGCCAATCATTGCTGTTGTTGTGTTTTTTAGTACAGGAGAACCCCCTTTTTATAAGCAAGAGCGTATAGGAAGGCGTGGAAAACCTTTTAAAATATATAAGTTTAGAAGTATGAAAGGTGTTCCGCCAGTTAATGATCCGTTGTTATCTAATGAAGAAACTGCCCGAATCACTTTTTTTGGAAAATTTTTAAGAAAATACAGAATTGATGAATTTCCTCAATTTTACAACGTATTGATTGGTGAAATGAGTATTGTTGGACCTCGACCAGAGAGGTCGTTTTTTTTAGACCAAATTATCAGACATATTCCAAGGTATAAAGAACTTCAAAACTTTCGACCAGGAATTACTTCTTTAGGTCAAATACGTTATGGATATGCTGATAGTTTGGAGCAGATGAAATTAAGAGCAAGGTATGATTTGGTTTATGTAGATAGCGTATCTTTGTTGACAGATATTAAAATAATTTTCTACACGATTGTTGTTGTGTTTAAAGGAAAAGGAAAATAATATGAATATTCTTATTTTAGGTGCCGGAGGTAGAGAACATGCCTTTGCATCAAAACTTTTAGAAAGCAATAAATTATCAAAACTGTTTGTAGCGCCAGGAAACGCAGGAACATCAACAATAGCAACGAACATACCGATTGATCCTTTAGATTTTGATGCGGTAAAAAAAGCAGTCGTAGATTTTGATATTAGTATGGTAATTGTTGGTCCTGAAGCGCCTCTGGTTGCGGGGATACATGATTTTTTTGAAAAAGACATATTTTTACAAAACATTCCTGTAATTGGACCTAAAAAAGACGGTGCCGCTTTGGAAGGGAGTAAAGAATTTTCTAAAAAATTCATGAAAAAACACGGTATTCCAACCGCATCATACGATGCTTTTACTGTAGAAACACTTGAGGATGGAAAGAAATTTTTAGAAAGCTTGGCACCCCCCTATGTATTAAAAGCAGATGGTTTGGCAGGGGGAAAGGGTGTGCTTATTTTAGACTCTTTAGAAGAGGCAAAATCAGAATTAGCGTCTATGCTAACTTATAAAAAGTTTGGAGAAGCTTCTTCCAAAGTGGTTATAGAAGAATTTTTAGACGGAATTGAATTGTCGGTTTTTGTACTCACTGACGGTAAGAATTATAAAATTTTGCCATCGGCAAAAGACTATAAAAGAATAGGAGAAGGAGATAAAGGATTAAATACAGGGGGTATGGGTGCAATATCGCCGGTCCCCTTTGCAGATGAAGAATTTTTATCAAAAGTAGAAGAGCGCATTGTGATACCAACTGTAAAAGGATTGCAAAAAGACGGGATAGACTATAAGGGTTTTATTTTTATAGGGCTGATGAACATCGATGGAGATCCTTTTGTCATTGAATATAATGTAAGAATGGGCGATCCTGAAACAGAAGTAGTTTTTCCTAGAATACAATCAGATTTATTAGACTTATTTGAAGGGGTTGCCACACAAACCTTGTCAGAAAAAACATTTACACTAAGTTCTCAAACTGCTGCTACTGTTATGCTTGTGGCAGGAGGGTATCCTGAAGCTTATGAAAAAGGCAAGACGATAACAGGTTTAGATCAGGTAAAAGGAACAACGGTATTTCACGCAGGAACAACCCTTAAAAATCGAGAGGTTGTAACAAATGGCGGACGCGTTATGGCCTTTACTTCGCTGGGAGATACGATGGCGGAAGCACTAGAGAAATCTTATAAAAATATTACAGAAGTTTCTTTTGAGGGGATGAATTATCGTAGAGATATAGGATTTGATTTAAAGTAGCAGCGCAACGACATAAATTTTAAATCAATTATCGTAGGGCCTTTTTTAGGGTAAAGTTAAATTCAGCTCCTTTGCCATATTTACTTTTTACGGCAATGGTTTCTTTGTGAGCTTCAATGATATGTTTGACAATAGAAAGACCCAAACCAGAACCCCCCTGATCTCTTGAGCGGCTTTTGTCAACTCTGTAAAAGCGCTCAAAAATGCGAGGGATATTTTCTTTTTTGATACCTTCACCATCATCAGAAACTTTTATGCTAATTTTTTCAGGATTTACAGTTACGATGCTTAGCATTACAGTTCCACCAATTTTTCCGTATTTGATGGCATTTTCAATTAGGTTAATAAAAACTTGTTCAATTTTTGCAGCATCTCCCACTACGTATTCTGGAAATTCATAAACTTTATCAAAGCGCAGGGTTATATTTTTCTTTTTTGCTTTTATCTCAAAAAGATCAAATACATTTTGAATCATTTTAATACAGTTAAAGGGTTGCATCGTAAGGTTTAGATCATTACTCTCTAATTTAGAGATCATATCTAGATCTTTTACAATTGAGGTCAATCTTTCAACACCAATATTGGCCCTAGTTAAGTATTTATTTAGTAAGTCTTTGTCATCTGAAGCACCTTCAAGTAGGGTTAAGATATATCCTTGTACTGTAAATAAAGGGGTTTTTAATTCGTGAGAAACATTTCCTAAAAACTCTCTACGATAGGTTTCTCGTTCGTTTAAAGATTCAATTTCCAATTGTTTTTCAGTGGCAAATTTTTGAACTTCTATTGAGAGGGTTTCAATATCAGTAGTAATAGAATCTTTATTTAGGTTATTTACATCGAGGAGCGAAACGTTCTCATAGATTTTTCGTACACGTTGGTAAATAAAATTTTCAACCCTTTTTTGTAAGATGTAAAAAGAGATGAAGAAAAAGACAACAGTGCAGTATATCATTGTTTTCAGGTCAATAAGAACTCCAGCATTTAGATATAGAAAACCAGAGAAACTTCCGATTGCAATAAAAGTTAAAACAACCGAAGTAATAAAGGAAAACGCATAGGTTTTTTTAATCTTCATTTACAACAAATTTATAACCCACACCTTTGATAGTTTTAAAATAACCATTGCCTATTTTTTCCCTTAATTTTCGAATGTGCACATCGATGGTTCTTCCGCCAACAACGACTTCGCTTCCCCAAACACGATCTAAAATAACACCTCTCTTAAATACTTTGCCTGGTTTTGAGGCCAGTAAGGAAAATAGTTCAAACTCTTTTTTTGGCAGGACAATTTTTTCCTTGTCTTTAATAATTAAATAAGCCTCGCGATCAATGATAATATTTCCCAATACAGTTGTGTTGACAGGGGTGTTTTTATTTTCAACTCTTCGGAGTAAGGATTTTACCTTGCTAATTAAAACTTTAGGTTTTATGGGTTTTGTAATATAGTCGTCAGCACCCGCATTAAAACCAGCTACTTGAGAATAATCTTCACTTCTGGCTGTTAAAAAAGCAATGATGGTGTTTTCTAAACCTTCAATTTTTCTTATTTTTTCACAGGCTTCAATGCCGTCCATTTCAGGCATCATAATGTCGAGCAAAATAAGATGGGGTTTGTGCTTACTCGCCTTTTCAACAGCTTTTAAACCATTTTGTGCCATAAAAATTTCATACCCTTCATTTTTTAGGTTATAACCCACAATTTCTAGGATATCTGGTTCGTCATCTACGAGGAGTATTTTAACTTCTCTTGTTTCCATAAATGTTCGTTTTTCACAAAACTAATTTAATTATATGAGCACTAAATCAAAGTTAATAATCATTTAACGCCACGCGATAAAGTTAACATAAAATTTACATAAGGGTAAATAAAATCTAATGAATGCTCTTTTGAAGATATAGAATTTTGTAAAATAATACGAGTATTAGGATGTCTTTGACCAAGGCATTTTTTCTATTTTTAACGTTTAGGAAACATTAAGTTAACATTGGTTTTGGTTCTTTGCAGCAATAAAAACTAATAATGATTACAATGAAACTAAATCGATTACTAAGTACCGTTGCATTTTTTACATTCGCAATTATTCAGGCACAAGAAACATCTTTGAACCCCTCAGGAAAAGTTACAGGAAAAGTTTCTTTTAATTACCATTTCAATACCTCAGAAGGAGCTCAACAAAAATCCGCCTTTGAATTGAAAAGATCTTATTTGGGTTATAAATATAAATTTGACAATAAATTTTCAGCGAGTATTTTGTTGGATGCAGGAAACAATTCAGAAGGGAGTAGTTACACGGTCTTTGTTAAAAATGCCAAAGTAGATTACAAACTAAAAAATGGACTGGTTCTTACGGCAGGAATTTTCGGGTTGAAACAATTTAAAGACCAAGAAAAATTCTGGGGGTACAGATACATTTATAAATCGTTTAATGATGAAAACAAATTTGGATCTAGTGCAGACCTTGGTTTTATGGCAACAGCCAAATTTAATAAATATTTAAAAATGAATTTATTAATGGTCAATGGCGAAGGGTATAAATCTTTTCAAGACGATTCAGGAAATATGAGATATGGCGCAAACCTTGTGTATACTCCATCTAGTAAATGGGTTTTTAAAGCTTATTATGACAGAATGAATGAAGCGGATACAAGACTGAGCAACCTCGCTTTGTTTGCAGGGTATAAAATGAGTCATCGCTTTCGTATAGGAGGGGAGTACAACCTATTAAAAAATGGGGAAAATTATAAAAGACTAACAAAAAACAAAGACTTAAAAGGACTGTCTTTTTATTCAACTTTTATGGTTAATAAAAAGTGGAATGTATTTGCCAGATATGATCAACTCTCCTCTAACAAACTTTTAGGAAAAGAAAACGGATGGAATTATAATGAAGACGCAACTACCATTATCACAGGAGTGGAATGTAAACCAATAAAAGGAGTGAAAACATCGCTTAATTATAGGATTAAAGACTTTGAAGATTCTTCTCAAAAGAATGTGTCTGCTGTTTATTTCAATCTATCGTTTTATTTTTAAATCTTAACCTTTTCATAACACAAGAGTTGTTATACAATAAAAAAATAGAGAGGATATTTACTACTTGATAGAAAGATAAACCAAACAAAAAACTTAAAATTATGAATGATGTTTATTTGATAATGATTGTTGCCTTGGCCGTATTGGCCATTGGAGATCTCGTTGTGGGTGTCAGTAATGATGCCGTAAACTTTTTAAACTCTGCTATTGGATCTAAAGCGATTTCTTTTAGAACCATTATGATTGTAGCGAGTATTGGAATTGCTTGTGGAGCCATTTTTTCGAGTGGAATGATGGAGGTAGCCAGAAAGGGAATTTTTATGCCTAGTGAATTTTTCTTTGATGAGATTATATTCATTTTTATGGCGGTCATGATTACGGATATTTTATTATTAGACTTCTTTAATACTTTAGGAATGCCTACTTCAACTACGGTATCTATCGTATTTGAGTTATTAGGGGCGGCTGTAGCGATGGCCTTGATAAAAATAGGCTCAGATAACGGAAGTTTTTTAGAAGTAGTCAATTATATCAATACAGAAAAGGCCTTGGAAATCATATCAGGAATATTGCTTTCTGTTGTGGTCGCTTTTTCTATAGGAGCCATTGTTCAATGGGTATCCAGATTATTGCTTTCGTACGATTTTGAGAAAAAATCAAAATGGATAAGTGCTGTTTTTGGAGGAGTTGCCCTAACGGCAATTACGTATTTTATTTTTATGAAAGGTTTAAAAGGAACATCTTATGCAAAAGAAAATTTTGATCTTTTAGGAGGGCTTACCATGAAAACATTTTTAGAAACTAAGGTGTATGAAATTATTGCCGTTAGTTCTGTTTTTTGGTCCTTATTATCTTTTTTATTGGTCCGTGCTTTTAGGGTTAATATTTACAAATTGATCATTGCTGTAGGTACTTTTGCCTTAGCCCTAGCTTTTGCAGGGAATGACCTTGTTAATTTTATTGGAGTGCCGATTGCAGCTTGGCAGTCATATGAAGCCTGGGTAGCTTCAGGGGTAGATGCTTCGGAGTTTAGCATGGCGGTATTGTCCAAGAAAGTGGCAACACCTACCGTCTTATTATTTATATCAGGGATGATTATGGTCGTTACGTTGTGGTTTTCTAAAAAAGCGAGATATGTTGCAGATACAGAAATTAATCTTTCTAGAGAAGGTGCTGCAAAAGAACGTTTTCAGCCGAATTTTTTATCGAGGGGAATTGTAAAAGGCACCATGTTAATGACAAAATACGTAGCGCTAGTTACTCCTAAACCTGTTCAGAATAGAATAGAAGCGCAATTTAAAAAACCAGTTATTTCTTTGTCAAAGGGGAAAACCCACGAATTACCCGCGTTTGACATGGTACGTGCTGCTGTAAATTTAATGGTTGCAGGCGCATTAATTTCTGTGGCAACCTCTTACAAATTACCGCTTTCTACGACCTATGTAACTTTTATGGTTGCCATGGGTACTTCCTTGGCTGATCGGGCCTGGGGCAGTGAAAGTGCTGTTTATAGGGTAGCGGGTGTTTTAAACGTTATTGGAGGTTGGTTTTTAACAGCAATCACTGCATTTGTGGCTGCAGGATTGGTCCTAACCATTTTAAAATTAGGCGGCCCTGTTTTTGTAGCCATTTCTTTAGTGGCAGTTATTTTGTTGTTGATTCGTAATTTTTTAGCTTATAACAAAAGAGAAAAAGAATTCAAAGCTATAGACCAGTTGAATTTGGCAGAGAGCACTTCTATTCAAGGAGTTATAGAAGAAAGTGCTGGGAATATCGCATCTGTGGTAAACCGAGGAAATAAGATATACAAAAATGCTGTAAAGGGTCTTGCAAAACAAGATTTATCTATTCTTAAAAAGAGCAAAAAGAATGTTCAAAAACTATCTGATGAAGTGGATGAATTGCGCGATAATATATTTTATTTTATCAAAAATTTAGATGACTCTAGTGTTAGTGCAAGTAGTTTTTATATCAATATATTGAGCTATTTGCAAGACATGACCCAATCCTTAGAGTTTATTGTTAAATCTACGAATAAACACGTGAATAACAATCACAAAAAATTAAAGGCAAGTCAGATTGCAGAATTAAAAGATGTTGATGATAGATTAGAAGTGTTTTTTCAGAAAACGAGAGAAGCTTTTAAAACGATTTCTTTTGATAAGATAGGAGAGATTCTCAATGATAAGGAAATTTTTGACCTGCTTTCTGAGAAGATTCAAAAGCAAGTTGAAAGAACGCGTTCGGAAGAGTCGAGTCCTAAAAATATCACCTTGTATTTTGGGTTACTTTTAGAAACAAAAGATTTGATGACAGCCACAATGAACTTGTTACAGGAGTATTTTGAAGCAAATCAGAGCATTGTAGACAGTAAAAAGTAAAATGTTTTTTATAAGATAAAAAGCCCGTGATGTTATCGCGGGCTTTTTTGTATTTCTAAGCAAAAAATTGTCTAATGAATTTAAATTATCAGAGAAAATGGGCTTTAAAAAAAATAATCATATAAAGACTCAATTATTTTGGTTCATTTTTGTTGTTTCTACAGCTTCTAAGGTTTCTAGGGCTTTTGTGATTAAGTCAATTTTGATAAAGGTAAGGAGTAGCCGCATGCCTTTTTTGGTCTCTTTTTCTTTGAGAACACAGGTTTTAGGATTTTTCTGTACATAAGCCAACACTTTTGCAAACACAGGACTGTTGTAATACAAACTTTGTTGATCAGCAATAAAATAGGCGAGCATGCGCTTTTGCTTTAATACTATTTTTTCTATTCCTAATTTTTTTGCCAGCCATTTGATGCGAACACTATTTATTAGATCTTCTACCTGGTTTGGAATTTCTCCAAAGCGGTCCTGGAGGCTCTCCTCAAATTTTTGAAGTTCAGATTCTTTGTTGCATTTGCTGAGTTCAGTATATAAAACAAGTCTTTCAGAGACGATATTGATGTAGTCATCAGGGAATAAGATTTCAAAATCAGTATCTATTTGTACATCTTTTACATATTCTAGGTCCTCTTCTTTAGTAGGAAATAAGTCTTTAAATTCATTTTCTTTGAGTTCGTCAACAGCTTCTTTGAGAATTTTTTGATAAGTGTCAAAGCCAATCTCATTGATAAAACCACTTTGTTCTCCGCCGAGCAAATCGCCAGCTCCTCGAATTTCCAAATCTTTCATGGCAATTTGTAGCCCACTTCCGAGGTCAGAAAATAAGACTACAGCTTCAATTCTTTTTCGGGCCTCATCGGTCATCATATGGTAGGGTGGTGTAATGAAATAACAAAAGGCCTTTTTGTTAGAGCGCCCTACCCTTCCTCTCATTTGATGAAGATCAGACAGGCCAAAATGGTGGGCATTATTGATAAAAATTGTATTTGCATTAGGTACATCAAGGCCACTTTCTACAATGGTGGTTGCTACCAACACATCAAAATCACCACTCATAAATGACAGTAATGAACCTTCTAGTTTTTTTCCTTCCATTTGACCATGACCTACTTTAATTTTAGCATCGGGAACCAAGCGTTGAATCATTCCGGCAATTTCTTTGATGTTTTCTACGCGATTGTGAATAAAGAACACTTGCCCCCCTCTAGAAATTTCGTAACGAATGCCTTCTCGAATGGTTTCTTCGCTAAATTGAATGACGGACGTCTCTATAGGGTGTCTGTTTGGTGGAGGGGTGGTTATTACCGACAAGTCTCTTGCTGCCATTAATGAAAACTGAAGGGTTCTGGGAATAGGAGTTGCGGTCAATGTGAGGGTGTCTACATTTTCTTTGATCGTTTTGAGTTTGTCTTTTACCGCAACACCAAATTTTTGTTCTTCATCGATAATTAATAAACCCAGGTCCTTAAATGCTACCGATTTATTGACCAGTTGATGCGTTCCGATAAGAATATCGATTTGTCCTTTTTTAAGCCCGTCAATGATCGCTGTTTTTTGTTTGCCATTTCTAAAACGATTCAAGTAATCAACCCTAACCGGAAAATCTTTTAGACGCTCTGAAAAGGTTTTAAAGTGTTGAAATGCCAAGATGGTGGTTGGTACCAACACAGCCACTTGTTTGCTGTTGTCTGCCGCTTTAAAAGCAGCTCTTATAGCTACTTCTGTTTTCCCAAAGCCTACGTCGCCACAAACTAGTCGATCCATGGGTTGATTACTTTCCATGTCTTTTTTTACCGCTTGGGTTGCGCTGAGTTGGTCGGGGGTATCTTCATACATAAAACTCGCCTCCAACTCGTGTTGTAGATAGCTGTCAGGATAGAAGGCAAAACCTTTTTCAAGCCGTCTCTTTGCGTAGAGTTTAATGAGGTTAAACGCAACTTCTTTAACTTTTGTTTTTGTTTTTTGTTTTACTTTTTTCCATGCCCCAGAACCCAATTTATAGACTTTTGGTGCTTTTCCGTCTTTGCCGTTAAATTTGGAAATTTTATGTAAGGAATGAATGCTGATATATAAAATATCACGATCGCCATAGATTAATTTAATGGCTTCTTGCTTGTTTCCTTCTACATCTATTTTTTGAAGTCCGCCAAAGGTTCCTATTCCGTGGTCGATATGGGTAACAAAATCACCTACTTTTAATGAAGTGAGTTCTTTTAGAGAAATTCGTTGTTTTTTAGAACGGTTGTTTTTTAGAGAAAATTTGTGATAACGTTCAAAAATTTGATGGTCGCTATAACAGGCCATTTTGTTTTCTAGATCGATAAACCCTTCATAAATAGGAAAAACAAAAGCTTGATATCGTATTTCCTGTGTTTGTACTTCTTCAACAGAAAAAATATCGTGAAAGCGCTGCACTTGTTTTTCATTGGTACAGCACAAATAATTAACAAGACCTTTTTGAGTGTTTTCTTGTAGGTTTTCGATCAACAAGTTGAATTGTTTGTTAAAGGAAGGTTGAGGTTTGGTTTGGAAATGCTGAACGGCTATTGAACGGTCCTCTGTCGTTTTGTTTGAAATAACAACGCTGTTTAGTGATGATAATTCTTTATTAAATACATCTCCATTTATAAATAATTCTTTAGGATTGGCGTGTTTTGTTTTCTTTGACAAATTTTCAAAAGCGGTGATGGATTTTTCAAATAGTCGGTTGAGTTTTTCTGATATTAAAGAGGTGTTTTTATAAAATACAATGGTTTTTTTAGGAATATAAGATAAAAAAGAACTGCGATTTTCAGAGAATAATTTGTCATCAAGATTCGGTAGAATTGTAATCTGTTTTAACGATGCTACAGACATTTGAGTTTCTATGTCAAAGCTTCTAATTTGTTCTATTTCATCGCCAAAGAATTCGATTCGATAAGGTTGATTATTTGCATAAGAAAATACATCAATGATGCCGCCTCTTACCGCAAAATCACCAGGCTCAGAAACAAAATCTACCCGATTAAAATGGTATTCAAAAAGGGTTTCATTTACAAAATCTAAAGAGAGGAGGTCATTTACTGAAATTTTTAAGCTGTTCTTTTCTAAAGCTTTTTTCTCCACTACTTTTTCAAAAAGAGCGGATGGATAACTGACAATTACAAAAGGCGTTTGACTTGTGTTTATTCGGTTCAGTACTTCAGCGCGCATTAAGATGTTTGCATTGTCTGTTTCTTCTGTTTGGTAGGGTCTTCTGTATGATTCTGGGTAAAACAAGACCTTTTCTTTGCCTATAAAGCGTTCCAGATCATTTAAAAAATAGGCGGCTTCTTCTTTATCGTTTAAAATGATTAAAAAAGGCTGTAGCGTTTTTTTAAAGATCTCTGAAATGTTCATCGAGAGTGCAGAACCTATCAGATTTGATATTTGGACAAATCTCTCCCCTTCAGAGAGCTGTTTGGCAATCTTTTCTACACTGTTGGATTGAGCAATAAGTTCAAGTATAGGGTGCTTACTCAAATCAAAATATTTCTCGCAAAGATAATCGATTCGTCAAAACCAAAGGAGATACTTTTACAGATTTTTTCCGAAGACAATTCCCACAAAATAGGTTCTAGGTGTGGCAGGACCATAAATATGATTACTATCTCTGTTTTTTCCGATATCAAAGTCGTTTTGATAGGCGTCAAAAATATTTTTGATACCCGCAAAGCATTCGATTTCCGTTCCTAGTTTTTTGAAATTTAGGGTATAGCTACATTTAATTCCTGCCTCTAAAAAGGAAGGAGAAGTAACATAGGTGTCTTGTGCCAAATTTTCTTCTGAAGCTAGGTGTAAAAGATCCATTTTCCCAGTGTACACCATATTTAGTGCGGTTTTAAATTTTGTGTTTGGACGAAGGGTTAAGGTGGCAAATCCGTAGTTGTTAGGGGTTCGGAGAAATTCTCTTTTTGGAGCCAATGCATCTGAATTTTCAACAGCCTTATCAAACAAACTGGACTGAAATGTAAATCCAGTTTCTAATTGGATGATCTGGTCGTAATTAAGTCTGGTTTCAAAAGTAATCCCTTTAACCGTTGCTCCATCGCCATTTTGTTTTTCAAAGAGTTCTCCAAATTCGTCTGATCCAGTATTCACTTGTGTAAAAGCATCTTTTAAATAGGTATAAAACCCTTCAATAGTGAAACCATAGATATAATGTTCGGTCGGAACATCGTAATTAAAGGACAGGGTATAACTATTTGATTTTTCTTCTTTTAAGTCATCTGCCAAGGAACTTCTTGAAACACCTCCACCTGCAAAAGCCATGTGTAAATCGGTATCAAATGCCTGAGGCGCTCTAAATCCAGTGCCCCAACCAGCTCTGAATTGTGCATTTTTAAAAGGCTTTATTAACATAGAAACCCTCGGGCTCGCAATAGGTTGGTCGACCAAGTTGTGTTTGTCGAGGCGAACACCAGTTAATAAGTTTACAGAGGGGTTTATTTCCCAATCACTTTGAAAAAAGAAACCGGTGTTTTGGGTCAATTGATCCACTTTGTATTGATAGCTCAGAATCTCATCTACAACATCATCTTGAACAAATTCGGCTCCAACAGTCAGCGTGGCATTGCCTTTAAAAAAATCATCAATTTTGTGATTGTATTGAATACCTGCTTGAAAAGTGCTTGTTTCAGAGGTTCCATATGGCGGATCTTTCAGATGTTTTTCAATGTCCTCATCGCTGTCTGGGAAAATTCCGGTATAGTGTTTTCTTTCTGTATACTGTGATGCCAAGTAGGTAATCAAAGAACTTTTGTCATCGTTAAAATTTATTTGATAGTCGATGTTCCCTACATAAACATCATGGGTTCTTTCTTCTGATTGTAAGGCAAGATGAGGTGCTTTTTTTACCATTTCACCACCATAACGAAATTCGTTAATCTTGCTAAAATTAAGCTCAATTTTTTGATTGTCTGTGGGTAAAAAGAATAGATTTGTTCCAAAGGCATTATTTTTTAATTGAGGTAATTCTGAAAAGCGATCCTTATTTGCGTCGTACAGACCTCTATTTCTTGAATTGATAAAAAAGGAGGCGCCTGAATTAGCTTCTTCATTTACGACAGAGGTGTTTCCAGCGATAATATGGTCCGTTGTACCCTTTGTATTTTGATAATTATAGCTAATACGATGGCTGTTTTTCTTGGGGATTTTTGTAATCACATTTACGGTTCCACCAATGGCGCTTGATCCATAAAGGGCAGATCCACCACCTCTTACCACCTCTATCCGATCGATCATATTGCTCGGAATTTGCTCTAATCCGTATAAACCCGTTAGCGGGCTAAAAATGGGACGGCCATTGATCAGTATTTGGGAGTATCCGCCAGCCAAGCCATTCATTCTTAACTGGGTGTAGTTACAAGTTTGGCAATCGGTTTCAACACGTAGACCCGTTTGAAATTTTAGTCCTTCAGATAAGTTACAAGCTTGTACATTGGCCAGTGTAGCGCTGTTGATTACATTGACAATCACTGGACTTTTTGTTCTTCTCTTGTCGGTTCGCGTACCCGTTATGGTTATCGGATCTAATAGGTTGTTGTGTTCAATGAGATTAAAGTTTAGGGTCTTTTCACGTGTTTCTTTTGGCAAGGTAATGGTTTTTCTTTCTGAAAGAAATCCAGTATACGATGCGATAAGGGTTATTGTCTGGGCAGCACCTACATTGATGGAATAATGGCCTTTGTCATCACTGTGAGCCCCTGTATTTGTTCCTTTTACGACAATAGATGCGTAAGCTAAGGGTTGGCTGCCGTCAGTAATTTTACCGACAATTGTTTTTTGGGCGACCATGCAGCATGTGCAAAAGAAAAAGAGAAAAGATAAACGCATCGATTGTTGATTTTTTTGCAAAGGTAATTAAATTTTAGACTTGTCTAAAAATAATTTTTTGCTATTATAAATAATGTGTTTATCTTTACCATCAATGCAGGCACACTTATCTCAGACAGAAGAAAATTATTTAAAAGCTATTTTTAGCTTGTCTTTAATTGACAAGAAACCAGTTAGCACTAATTCAATTGCTGAAAAATTGGCGACCAAAGCTTCTTCAGTAACAGATATGGTGCAAAAGCTTTCAGACAAAAAGTTGGTAGACTACAAAAAGTATCAAGGAGTTTCTTTGACCTCAGAAGGGAAAAAGAGTGCGGTAAAAATAATTCGCAAACACCGATTGTGGGAAGTTTTTTTAGTCAAGCACCTCAATTTCAGTTGGGATGAGGTACATGAAGTAGCAGAACAATTGGAACATGTAAAATCGCTTAAGTTAATCAGGCAATTAGATGCGTATTTAGAATACCCTAGTTACGACCCTCACGGAGATCCTATTCCAGATGAAGAAGGGAATATTACCCATCATAAAGATCTAATGCTTTCTTCCGTTGTGAAATCGGAAAGCTGTATGGTCGTTGGCGTAAAAGACTCTTCGCCTTCTTTTTTAAAGTATTTAGACAGTGTTGGAATTAAATTAGGAAGTTTGCTGACGGTCCTTAACATTGAAGAATTTGACAAGTCTATGAGCGTTCAAGTAGGCTCTAAAACGATAACCATATCACCACAAATTTCAAATAACCTATTTATAAAAAAACAAGTATATGATCACTCAAATAATTGACTATTTTAAATCGATAGACCCTATATTGGCGGCCTTTTATGCCACCTTATTTACCTGGGGGCTAACGGCTCTGGGAGCATCTTTGGTCTTCTTTTTTAAGTCTATGAACAGAGCTGTTTTAGATGGCATGTTAGGGTTTACCGGCGGGGTAATGGTTGCCGCTAGTTTTTGGAGTTTATTGGCTCCTGCTATTGAGATGAGCGGTGGAGAAGGTTTTGAAAAAGTAATGCCAGCTGCTATTGGCTTTTTCTTAGGGGCTTTATTTCTATTTGGCTTAGACAAGGTATTGCCACATATTCACATCAATTTTAAAGAAGCGGAAGGAATTAAAACGCCTTGGCATAAAACGACTCTATTGGTACTAGCGATTACCCTACACAACATTCCGGAAGGGCTTGCTGTTGGGGTTTTGTTTGGAGGGGTTGCTGCAGGGTTTGACGGTGCGACAATTGGCGGAGCAGTAGCCTTGGCTATTGGTATCGGTCTACAGAATTTTCCAGAAGGCTTTGCCGTTGCCATGCCATTAAGAAGGCAAGGAATCAGTAGAAAAAAAAGTTTTTGGTATGGACAGTTGTCTGCAATCGTAGAACCTATAGCAGCTGTTTTAGGCGCCTGGGCTGTACTAACTTTTGAACCGATACTTCCATATGCTTTGGCTTTTGCTGCAGGAGCGATGATTTTTGTGGTTATAGAAGAGGTAGTTCCAGAAAGCCAACAAGATAAATATACGGACATTGCTACAATGGGTTTTATCGGCGGCTTTATTATTATGATGAGTATGGATGTTGCTTTAGGTTAATCCTTGTTGCAGAGGGGTTTTCCCGTGAGAAAAATTAAGAAATAAATTTGAGGATTCATTTGTAGAATTGTTGTCTCAATTTATTTTTACAGTATCTTTAGCCGACACAAAAACTTAATTAGGTCGTCAAATGAATCCATCAATTTTCAGTGTTTACAACGCATCGGCAGGTAGTGGAAAAACGTTTACCCTAGTCAAGGAGTATTTGAAGATTTTGCTGACTTCAGACAGCGCCTATAGTTTTCAAAATATTTTAGCCATTACATTTACCAATAAAGCGGCGAATGAAATGAAGGAGCGGGTTCTTAAAAATCTTCAAATTTTTGCTGAGGCTGAGGAGAACGCTATGTTTTTACAACTTTGTTCAGAAACCCAAATTGAAAAACGAAAATTACACCTTCGCTCTAAAAAGGTCTTACATAATATTCTTCAAAATTACTCCGCATTCAACATCACGACTATAGACAGTTTCACCTATAAGTTGATACGAACCTTTGCTTATGACTTGGGCATTCCATTAAATTTTGAGGTTGAAATGGATGGTACCCAGCTTTTAAAAGAAGCGGTAGATGTTTTGATTTCTAAAATAGGAACGACTAAAAAATTGACAGAGGTACTGATTGATTTTTCCATTCAAAAAGTAAAAGAGGATAAATCTTGGGATATTTCTAGAGAGTTAAACGCAATCGCAAAAATTCTCTTAAACGAAGCGGACATCAGTCAAATAAAAAAACTGGAACAAAAGTCTTTAGATGATTTTAAGCACTTAGAAAAGAAATTAAAGAATTATAAAAGAAAGATTGCTGAAAAATTTATAAATATAGGCAAAGAGGGTTGCGCGATTATAGATGCATTAAATATTGAACACAATAATTTTTTATATGCAGAGTTGCCAAAACACTTTGTAAAATTAATTGATTTTAAGAAACAAAGAATAGGAAATATAAAATTTGAAGGTAGGTTATATAAAAACCTTTTAAAAGGAGCCTTGTACACTAAGTCAAGAAGTCAAGAAGTTAAAAATGCCATTGATTTAGTTGCAGACAAATTGATACAACTGTATTTTGATAGTGAGCAACTGTATAATGAATATTATTCGAGTTATGTATTGGTAGAGATGGTTTCTAAAAGTTTGATTCCTTTAGCAGCATTGAATAATATTCAAAAAGAACTTTCTAGTATTAAAGACCAGAATAATATACGATTAAACGCAGAGTTTAATCAATTGATCTCTGAAAAAATAAAAAGAGAACCCGCTCCTTTTATTTACGAACGTATTGGAGAAAAATTCAAGCATTTTTTTATTGACGAAATGCAAGACACTTCTTTAATGCAATGGGAAAACCTCATTCCTTTAATTAATAATGCCTTGTCTCAAGAAGGAGGAAGTTTATTATTGGTAGGTGATGCAAAACAAGCCATTTATAGGTGGAGAGGAGGTAAAGCCAAGCAATTTATAGATCTATCTACAGAGGGGAGTACTTTTAAAAACAATCCTTTTTTGATTCCAAAAAAAACGAAAAACCTAAAGGTTAATTATAGAAGTTTTAGTGAAATAATTGAGTTTAACAATTCTTTTTTTACTCATATTGCTAGCTTTCTCAGTAAGCCTATTCATAAAGAAATATATAAAACAGGAAATCAACAAATTGTCAATGCAAAGAAAGGGGGTTTTGTGCAATTAAATTTTATAGCTAAAAAAGATTTAGATCAGGAAGAAAGAAAATTGGCTTACCCTAAAAAGGTTTTGGAAATTGTTCAACAATTAGATGTTAATTTTAAAAAAGGAGATATTTGTGTGTTGGTTCGCAGAAAAAAAGACGGGGTTGCGGTAGCTAATTATTTATCAGAAAACCAGATTGAAATCGTTTCTTCAGAAACCCTTTTACTTAAAAATAGTTCTAAGGTTAATTTTTTAGTAGATTTTCTTTTTTTTATAACCTATCCAAGGTCCAAAAATTTTAAGTTTAAGATTCTTTCTTTTTTGGTGGATTTCTTTGAGATTGAAAAAGAGCCACATTTATTTTTTCAAGAGTTCATCGATTTAGAAATTGGAGATTTTTTTAATGAATTACAATCGTATGGTATTCAATTTCAACTAGAAAGGTTTTTGCGCATGCCTTTTTACGAGCGTATAGAAGAATTGATACGATCGTTTCGTTTGCTCCCAAAAACGGATGCCTATGTTCAGTCTTTTTTGGATTTTGTTTTAGATTTTCAACGAACGAACGCTAAAAACATCCCCGCTTTTTTGGAACTCTGGGATGAGAAAAAAGAAAAATTAAGCATTAGCGCTGTTGAAAGTGATGACGCGGTTAAAATTATGACGATTCACAAAGCAAAAGGACTGGAATTTCCGGTTGTCATATTCCCCTGTGATTTAAAGATAAACTCAGAAATTGAGCCGACAATCTGGTATGATAATTTAGATCCCATAATGTTTGATAATTTTAAAACATCCCTTATTTCATGTACATCGAGTATAAAATTAACAGGAACTAAAGGAACTCAATTGTTTGAAAAAAGAAAAGAAGAGGTGGCACTCGATCATTACAATCTTCTATATGTAGCTTTAACAAGGGCAGTAGAGCAGTTATACATTGTGACGGACTATAAAACAGATCGAAACTTGGAGAATCCAAGCACCTTTTCAGGGATGTTTATCAATTATTTAAAATCAGGTTTTGATGAACCAAGGTGGAATCCAGGTACTTTAACCTACGGTTTTGGCTCTAAAAAGAGGGATTTGCCTCCTTTAGAAAATCGAGAGAAACCAAAAACACAATTACAGGAAAATTTTATTTCCACTCCCTGGGTGTCTCACGACATTAAGATTATTTCTAAGGCGTCTAAAAATTGGGGAACAGATCAAGATACAGCAATTCAGTACGGTTTGCTAATTCACGAAATGCTCTCTAAAATAATTACGATTAAAGATGTAAAACCAGTATTAAAATCGTATACAATAGAAGGAATTATTTCAAAAGCAGCAGCAAAATTGATTTTAAAACTGTTGACAAACTTACTGAATCACAGAAAAATAAGTCCTTATTTCCAAGAAAATCAAATTGTTTTTAATGAACGTGCCATTTTAAATAAAGAAGGGCAGTTGTTAATTCCAGATCGATTGATTTTTAAAGGGAAAGATGTTCAAGTGATTGATTATAAGACAGGAAAACCCTCACAATCACATAAGAATCAATTAAACAGCTACGCTTTAACACTCGAAGAGATGGGGTTTAAAATTATTGGTAAGATATTAATATATATAGGAGAGGTGCCTACAATTAAAGTTTTTTAAAATTATTTTTTGTATGTTTGCTCTAGTAGATTTTCTACAAAGAATAAAAACAATCTCCAAAACAATCTCCAAAACAACCCCCAAAAACAAAATTAAAAATGAAACAATTAAAAATGAAACAATTAAAAATTACACTTTTGTCACTTTTTATAATTGCTGGGCTTAGCAATGTAAATGGACAAGACGCCAAAAATCAGTGGTCTTTTAGTGTTGGAACAAATAGTATAGATTTTAGTAATGCCTCTTTGTCTGATGTTGGAGGGATATTTGAAGATTATTTTAATTATAGCGACCTCAATTCCTTTAAAGGCATTTCTAGGGTGTCCGTGACCCGGTATATCGATAAAGGATTTAGCGTAGAATTGGCAGCGGCTTTTAACACCCTATCTAAAGGGATTGATGGAAGTCTTAGAGACGCATCCTTTTTATCATATGGGATTGGGGCAAAATACGATTTAAATACCTTAGGCTTTATTGGAGAAACAGGGAAATTCGATCCTTATTTAAGTTTGGGATTATCGAATATTAAAATTGAAGACAATGTAACACTTACTTTAAATCCTGGAGTTGGTTTTAATTATTGGCTTAGGAATCATATCGGCTTAAATTATCAAGCCTCTTATCAAAGTTCCGGGCTTATAGGATCTGAATTTAAAACCCCAAATACAGGGTCTTATTTTCAACATGTCATTGGGTTGGCACTTCGTTATGATTTGCGAAAAGATACTGATGAAGACGGGGTATATGACAAAGAAGATATTTGTCCAGAAACACCAGGTCTAATCGAGTTTAATGGTTGTCCAGACACGGATTTAGATGGCATTGTAGATGCAGATGATGCTTGTCCTGATGTTGCAGGCCTAATCCAGTTTAATGGTTGTCCAGACACTGATGCTGACGGCATTGTAGATGCAGAAGACGCTTGTCCAACAAAGGCGGGTCCAAAATTAAATAAAGGCTGTCCTTGGCCAGATACCGACAAAGACGGTGTTATTGATAAAAAAGATGATTGCCCTACTCAGGCAGGATCAAAACTAAACAAGGGTTGTCCTTGGCCAGATACTGATGAAGATGGTATAATTGACAAAGATGATTCATGTCCAAATGAGGCTGGTCCGGCTTCTAATAATGGATGTGCGATAATTCCTTCAAAAGATTTTGCAAAACCAAGTCATTTTGATGTAGGTAAATACGCTGTAAAATCAGAAGCAAAAGCTAATTTAGATGCGGCAATTGACATTATAAAACAATATCCTGACGCGAGGTTTAATATTCACGGACATACTGATAACAGAGGTTCAGATAACCGAAATGAAACCCTTTCGGTTTTAAGAGCAAAAACGGTAAAAGAATATTTAGTTTCAAAAGGGATTGCTGAAGATCGATTAGATATTGAAGGATTTTCTTACAAAAGACCTATTGCTACCAACAAAACAGCCGAAGGAAGAGCTCAAAACAGAAGGGTTGACTTGACGCCGATAGAGTAAAATACTCTTTAACAGACACTTATAAAACCCATCTGATAGCATGCTATCAGATGGGTTTTTGTTTTAGATAGGGTTCTTATTTTTTTTTTGTACTTTTGGGTTTTGTTTAAAAAAGGTGGTCTGACCAATTACCTCATAAACGAATAACCAAATAACTCATTTAAACCCCCCATGAAAAGTTTAAAAACGGTATTTTTAGCCTTTCTTGTCTTTTTTAGTTTTACTATGGTAAATGCGCAAGACCATGCAAATCCTTGGTCTTATGGTTTGGGATTTAATATTGTTGATTTTCCTTCGGTAGGCGTTTCAGATATGGCGAATACTTTTGAAGACTATTTTGGGGCTAACGATCTTAATATTTCTATCCCCAGAATTTCTGTAAGTCGATTTATTAACAAAGGACTCACTTTAGAAGTGGCTTATTCTCAGAATTCAATTTCAGAGGTTTGTTATAAACTTCCTGATACGGTAAAAAATTATTCTTATAGTTCTTTAGATTTTGTTGTTAAGTACAATCTGAATGAGCTTAAATTTATAGGCGAAACATCTTGGTTTGACCCTTATGTACAGATGGGTTTTGGAGGAACTGTTTTAAATGAGAAATCTTATTTTACCATCAATCCTGGATATGGGTTTAATTTTTGGTATCCCAAAGATCAGCGTTGGGGTATTAACGTTCAGTCAGTTACAAAATTTACTATGTCTGAAGAGATTATTACGGATGCGTGTAGTCAAAAATTTTATTTTCACCATTCGCTAGGAATTGTATTTCGTTCAGGGATTGCAAATGACAAAGATTCAGATGGCGTCATTGACAAGGAAGATCTATGTGTAGATATTCCGGGACTAAAAGAATTTGGAGGCTGTCCTGATTCTGATTTAGATGGAATTGTTGACAGTGAGGATGCCTGTCCTAATCTTTTCGGATTGGTTGAGTTTGAGGGTTGTCCAGACACAGATGGTGATGCGATTATAGATACAGAAGATGTTTGTCCAGAAACAGCAGGACAGCTTAAATTTAAGGGTTGTCCAGATGCTGACGGAGATGGTGTTATAGACAGAGATGATTTCTGTCCGAGAGAATACGGTCCAGCGTGTAATAATGGATGCCCATTACAAACGGTGGCAGACACTTTAAAACCAGTTAATTTTCACCTAGGCAAATATTATTTAACAACACTTGCCAAGTCTAATTTAGATCATAATTATAAGATAATTAGTAAATCTGATACCCAAAGGTATCGTCTTAATGGACATACAGATAATTCGGGATCGGATAGACTCAATAGCAAACTCTCTATTCGAAGATCAGAAACGGTTAAAGATTATTTAGTCGCTAAAGGTTTTGATGAAGAGAGATTAGAAATAGAAGGGTTCTCTTATAAAAATCCAATGACAACAAACAAGACTGTTGATGGAAGGGCTCAAAATAGAAGAGTAGCGTTTGAGCCGTTAAAAACAGATGAAAATCTATCCAAAGAAGGACAGATCTATTTTAGAGTTCAGGTAGCTTCTGGGAAATCGAAAATTAAGGCAATAAGTTATAATTTTAAAGGAATTCCTAACATCAAGCGAATCGAGATAGATGGTTTGTACAAGTACTATATAGGAGAGACGACGACGATGTATAAATCTGTTAAAAAATTATTAAAGGCAGTTAAACAAAAAGGATATCCTAATGCCTTTATTGTTGCATTTAAAGACGGAAGAAAGATTCCTATTTCTAAAGCGATTAAATAAAAAAGGAATTTATTAGATAGATAAAAAACCGTTCTCGATGTTTGTGTGAACGGTTTTTTATGTTTATAATGTGGTCTATGAAAACATTTTTGTCTGAGGTTGTCGAATCTATTTTAGAAGGAGCGAACTCTTTGACAAATACCATTTGTGTTTTACCTAGTGAAAGAGCGGGTATATTTTTAAAACAAGAATTTAAAAAACAGATAAAAACAGCCTCTTTCTTGCCTGAAATTTTAAGTGTTGAGCGTTTTATTGAACGATTATCAAAACTTAAAAAAATAGATACACTCTCCCTATTGTTTGAATTTTATTCGGTTTATTTACAAAACAATCAGATGGGTAAAGAGGATTTTGATTCTTTTTCTCAATGGGCTGGGGTTGCCTTACAAGATTTTAATGAATTAGATTGTCACTTAGTTTCAGCCCCCGAATTGTTTAAAAATTTAAAAGATATTAAGCGACTTGAGAAATGGAATTTAGACATTGAACAAAGGGCTTCTGATGTTCTTGAGAATCACTTTTCTTTTATGGAGCGTTTAGGAATTTATTATCAGCGTTTTTACGAGCATTTAATCAAAAACAAAAAGGGTTACCAGGGTCTTTTGTACCGTGAGGCAGCAAAACAGGTTGATACTTACATTAGGGAGAATAAATCTCAAAAAATGGTGTTTATAGGTTTTAATGCATTGAATAAGGCAGAAGAACAGATTATTTGTAAATTCTTGGAAAGGAATATGGCAAGTGTTTTTTGGGATTCAGATAATTATTATATGAACACAACTAGAGAAGCGGGTCATTTTTTAAGAAAGTATAAAAAAGAATGGACCTACTTTCAGAACTATCCATTTCAGAGCATCCACAATAATTTTGTCAAAGAAAAATCCATTCATCAAATAAGTGCATCTAAAAATATTTTTCAAATAAAAGCAGTTGGAGAATTGCTTTCTAAAAAGAATCATTTAGAAAATACAGCGTTGGTTTTAGCAGATGAATCATTATTGCCACTAACCTTAAACTCTTTGCCAGAAAATGTAAAAAAACTCAATATAACAATGGGTTATCTTTTAAAAGATATGCCTATTGCTGGGTTTTTTGAGGCTTTATTTCAGCTCTATCTCAATCAAGAAAAATTAAATAAAACAACCAAAAATGAATTTTATTACAAGGATATACAAGGATTATTGTCGCACCCATTCCTTTATAGGCTATTGGGGACTACTGTAAATATTGAACGTCTAAATGAAATTTTGGTTGAAAACAATCAAGTTTTTATTTCTTTTATAAAGATTTGCGAATGGTTGCCTGAGCAAAAAGAAGGGGGGTTATTTGTAGAATTGTTTAATTCGTCTAAAAATGTTTCTAAATTTATTTTTAATTCTTGTCAATTGATGGCAGCCAATAAAAATAATTTTGAAGGTTTTGAGAAAGAATGCCTTTATAGGTATTACAACCTATTCTTACAATTAGAAAATTTAAATAGTGATTTTAATCATATAAAATCTATCAAAACGCTTTACGGGATTTATAAACAATTGATTTCCGTTGAAAAATTATCATTTCAAGGAGAGCCATTAAGCGGACTTCAAGTAATGGGGATGTTAGAAACAAGAGGGATAGACTTTGAAACAGTTATCATTACTTCAATGAATGAAGGAATATTACCTGCGGGAAAAAAGGGGAATTCATTTATTCCCTTTGATGTAAAAAAAGCCTATGGATTACCCACTTACCAAGAAAAAGATGCGATATACTCATATCATTTTTACAGATTGATTCAGCGAGCAAAGCAGGTTTATCTTTTTTATAATACAGAAACAGATTCCTATGGGTCAGGTGAAAAAAGCAGGTTTTTAACACAGTTAGATATAGATGATTTACAAATAGTTCATAAGAACAGTTCGGCCCCTGTAGTTTCTGAAAGACAGAAACCTTTAAAAATAGAGAAGACCCCAGAAGTTATAGCGCATTTAAAGAAGATTGCAGAAAGTGGTTTTTCTCCATCAGCATTGTCAACCTATGTTTTGGATCCAATCCAATATTATAAGCGTTATGTTTTAAATATACAAGATTTAGATAGTATAGAAGAAACAGTTGATGCTTCTACCATGGGAAATGTGGTACATGATGTTTTGGACGCATTTTACAAACCTCTTATAGGGTCTTTTGTAAAAGAGGAAGATATTCGACAAATGATTTCTAAAACAGTACAAATGACTCGTTATTATTTTATGAAGCATTATAAAAATGGTGATTTTGAAAGTGGTAAAAATAATTTGATTCTGAAAGTAGTGGAAAACTTTGTACTCAATTTTCTAAATTTAGAGTTACAGCTTTTAAAAAGGGGAGCACAACTTAAAATACTAGGAGTAGAAATAGCAATCAATGTTCCTTTTCAAATAGAAGGGTTTGATTTTCCGATCCAAATAAAAGGAAAAGTTGACCGTATTGATGAATTAGATGGAGTTGTCCGGGTTATTGACTATAAGACAGGAATGGTAGAAAAAAACCAATTGAAGATTAGTAAATTTGAAAAGATAACGGAAGACTACAAATACACCAAAGCAATGCAAGTCATGCTTTATACATTTTTGTACACACAACAAAATAGGGATATGTTTAAAAATAGTCTGGAAGCAGGCATTTTTTCTTTTAGAAATATGAAGTCAGGGTTTATTAAAATGAATTTTAGCGAAGAAAGGTCAGGTTGTGACACGGTGATTACGGAAGAACGGGTCTCAGAATTTATGAAAACAATAAAAGGAATGCTATCAGAGATTTTTGATGTAAACACCCCATTTATAGAGAATAATTCTCTCCCATTTAAACAGGATTTATGGAAATTGTAAAAAATACGCTTATAGAAGGAAGCCATCAAAAACCAATTTTGGCAGATGTGTATTATAAAAAGAATAATCAACCAAAATCGATTGTGATTTTTTGTCATGGTTATAAAGGATTTAAAGATTGGGGTGTATTTGGAAAAATGGGTTCCTTTTTTGCAGAAAACAACACGTTTTTTGTCAAATTTAATTTTTCTCATAACGGAGGCACCCCTGAACAACCATTTGATTTTCCAGATTTGGAGGCCTTTGGGCAAAATAATTTTTTAAAAGAATTAGACGACTTGGAAGATGTGCTCAATTGGCTGGGGAAACACCAAGGTTTTAAAAAAGAGCTGAATTTTAAAGATATAACGCTTATTGGACATTCCAGAGGAGGAGGGATAACTTTGTTAAAAGCTTCAGAAGATTCTAGAATTTCACGCTTGATTACTTGGGCTTCAGTAGCTGATTTTGGGGCAAGATTTCCTAAGGGAGAATTATTAGAGACTTGGAAAAAAGAAGGCGTTGCTTATATAGAAAATACAAGGACCCGGCAATTAATGCCTCACTATATTCAGTTTTATGATAACTTTATTAAAAATGAAAAAAGACTAACAATTCAAACAGGAGCCAAAAGGTTAACAATACCACATTTGATTGTACACGGAACTTTAGACACAACTGTTTCTAAACAAGAAGCCGAGAATATACATTCTTGGAATCCAAAAAGTGAATTGTTTTTAATTGAAGGTGCCGATCATGTTTTTAATGGAAGGCATCCGTGGGATAAAGCCTCTTTGCCAAAGCCTTTTAAAATGGTACTACAAAAATCAATTCAATTTATAAAAACCAAAGAATAAATCAAAGAATCTTTAAATACGATAATTATTTTATAAAAACACGTAACTTTGACTTTATGAATTTAGGAAATATAGATACAAGTATTCAAAATAAAATTGCGACAGTTACTTTTTCTCATCCAGCTAGTAACGCTCTCCCAATAGCTTTATTAGAAGAATTGGCAAATGAATTTATTTCTTTAAGTTCAAATACAAACGTATCTGTGATTGTGTTAAAAAGCGAAGGAGACCGGGCTTTTTGTGCAGGAGCCTCATTAGATGAGATTATAGCTGTTTCTATTGAAGAAGAAGGAACTGCATTTTTTATGGGGTTCGCAAATTTGTTAAACGCCATGCGAATTTGTACAAAGTTGGTTATTGGCAGTGTGCAAGGTGAGGTAGTTGGAGGAGGAGTTGGTTTAGTAGCTGCCTGTGACTATTGTTTTGCTACAGAAAAAGCAGCGATTAAATTATCTGAATTGTCTATTGGTATTGGCCCTTTTGTGATTCAGCCTGCTGTGGAAAGAAAGATTGGAAAAGCCGCTTTTTGTGAGTTATCTTTGGATGCAACACATTGGCAAAATGCCTATTGGGCCAAAGAAAAAGGCTTATTTACCGTAGTTTACCAATCTAGAGAAGATATGAATCGGGCGGTTTTAGAATTTTCAGAAAAATTAGCTTCATTTTATCCAGAAGCCCTTTTAGAAATGAAAAAAATGTTTTGGGAAGGTACAGCATCCTGGGATCAATTACTGCCACAGAGAGCTGAAATTAGTGGAAAATTGGTTCTTTCTAATTATACAAAATTGGCATTATCAAAATTTAGAAAACAAAACTAAAGGGCTTATGAAGGGGCTTGTTTGGTCTTTTCGTTCCGTTCTTTGATAGACAGAAATAGATATTTTTCATATGGATAAAATTAGAATTACCAAGCAATTTGATTTTGAAACAGGGCATGCGCTATACGGTTATGATGGAAAATGTAGAAATGTACACGGACATAGTTATAAGTTGTCAGTTACCGTTATAGGAATACCAATTAAAGATAAAAATGATGTAAAGTACGGAATGGTTATAGATTTTAAGGATTTAAAAAAAATTGTTCGAGAAGAAATTGTAAGTAAATTTGATCATGCAACTGTTTTTAATAAACAGACACCCCATATAGAATTGGCTCATGAATTAGAAAAGAGGGGTCACAAGGTTATTTTGGTTGATTACCAGCCTACAAGTGAAATGATGTTAGTAGATTTTGCTGCTAAGATTAATGCTAAAATTCCAGAGACGATTACATTACATTCTTTGCGTTTGCAAGAAACAGCAACCTCTTATGCAGAATGGTTTGCAGGTGATAACCTGTAATAGGGAGTCAGAAATTTAATGAGGATCATTATTTTAATGAACCATTAAATTGATTCATCGTATTGTTGAGACCTGCAGTTCCAAAAGATTTGATGAGTTGGGTTCCTTTTAAAAGTAATTCCGGTAAATAGGTGTTCTCTTCTTTGCTCCATGTTCCTAAAACATAATCAGACTGTCTTCCTTTTGAAAAATTAGCACTTACTCCAAATCGAAATCGAGGGTAGTTTTGGCTGTTTAATTTATCATTGATGTCTTGTAAGCCGTTATGCCCTCCAGCACTTCCCTTGGCCTTAAGCCTAATACTTCCAAATTCAAGATTTAAATCATCAGAAACGACCAATAAATTTTCTATAGCGATGTTTTCTTTGTCCATCCAATATTTAACGGCTTTGCCACTTAAATTCATATAGGTAGAAGGTTTTAAAAGAACAAAGGTTCGTCCTTTAAATTTAAAAGAGGCCAGATCTCCTAGTTTTTCAGTTGTAAAAGAAACCTTTTCATGTAGGGCCAATTCGTCTAGTATCTTAAAGCCAATGTTGTGTCGGGTATTTTGATACGCTTCGCCGATATTTCCCAATCCTACAATTAAATATTTTTTCATTAATCAGAAATAGGTTCAAGTTTGTTCAAAAGTACTAAATTCTTTCCTAGTAATTTTGGGGCATAATTTTAAAATAGGATTAAAAGAAAAAAGCCCAAATGAGATGAATCAAATGGGCTTTTAAATTTGTATAAGCAGTTTAAGATTCAGCAGGTGTTTGACCTTCTGCAGCACCTTCTGTAGTGCCTTCAGCAGTAGCTTCTGCTGTTTCTTCTTCTTCTTCAGTAGGTTCTTCAGCCGCACGAGACATTCTTACTTGAGTAACAACCGTATTTTCTGGATGTAAAATCGTACAGTTTTTAATGTCGAGTTCGTTAACTAAAACTTTGTCTCCAATCTCTAATTTAGAGATATCTACATTAATACTATCAGGCAAATCAGCAGGTAAGGCTTTTATTTTTAATTTACGTTTTGGAAAACGCAAAGACCCTCCAATCATAACCCCAGGAGCGCTTCCGTTTAGCGTTACAGGGATTTCCATGGTAACTTCTTTGTCATCAAATAATTGATAAAAATCAATGTGTAAGATTTTATCAGAAACAGGGTGAAACTGAACGTCTTGTAAGATAGCAGTAATTTTTTCTCCCTCAAGTTCAATCGTTGCGGTATAGACATTAGGAGTATACACCAATTTTTTAAAAGCTTTTTCTTCAGCTGAAAAGTGTAGTACATTTTCTCCTCCGTATAATACGCAAGGCACCTTATCAGCATTACGTAGTGCTTTGGTAGCAGCTTTTCCTACGCTTTCTCTTTTCGATCCTTTGATTGTAATAGATTTCATTATATATAGTTATTAGTAATTATTTACAGTAAAAAATGGTCACTGATTGACTTGTTGTCTTGTACCTTGTGCATGATATCAGCGAACAAGGGCGCGCAAGTTACAACTTTTATTTTAGAACTTTTACGTTTTAATGGAATGGAATCTGAAACGACCAGCTCTAAGAGTTTAGAGTTTTCTATTTTTTCATAAGCATTTCCTGAAAGTAGCGCGTGAGTAATGATTGCACGGACACTTAGAGCCCCTCTATCCATCATTAAATTCGCTGCTTTTACAAGGGTTCCTCCCGTATCAACCATATCATCTACCAAAATAACGTGCTTGCCTTCTACGGCTCCAATTAATTCCATCGTATCAATTACGTTTGCTTTTAAACGTTGTTTGTAACAGATTACCACTTCGCTTTGTAAGTATTTGGAATAGGCATAGGCTCTTTTCGATCCTCCCATATCAGGAGAGGCCATTGTGATATTATCTAATTTTAAGCCATTGATATAAGGCAAGAAAATGGTAGAACCATATAGGTGATCAACAGGTTTTTCAAAAAACCCTTGAATTTGATCAGCGTGTAAATCCATGGTCATAATTCGGGTAGCTCCTGCTGTTTGTAGCAAATTGGCTACTAATTTTGCTCCAATAGCAACTCTTGGTTGGTCCTTTCTGTCTTGACGTGCCCAACCAAAATAAGGCATGACCGCTGTAATATGTCTAGCAGAAGCTCTTTTTGCCGCATCTAAAATCAACAGCATTTCCATTAAGTTATCAGCGTCTGGAAAAGTGGACCCCACAATAAATACGCGTCTTCCCCTTACAGACTCTTTAAATGCTGGTTGAAACTCTCCATCGCTAAATCTAGAGACATTGATTTTTCCGAGTTCTGTTCCGTAGTGTTTGGCAATGTTTTTTGCCAAATCAATACTTTGGGAGCAGGCAAAAACTTTTGGGGCTAATGGGCTGATAGACATATCGATAAAAAATAAATAAGTTGGTTGTTGTTCTATTTGTTTGCAAAAATAGAGATTATTTTAAACAGACAGCCATACTTTTGTCATAAAAATGAAGCAAAAAAGTTTTTTTTTATACATTTGCAATCCAATTCTAAAAGGCCTTGGTGGCGGAATTGGTAGACGCGCTGGATTCAAAATCCAGTTCTTTCGGGAGTGTGGGTTCGATTCCCACCCAAGGTACTAAATAAACCCTCCACAAATGATTCTTTCAATTGTGGAGGGTTTTGTTTTGTTAAACCAACCCTTTCTCTACCAAATACTCGGCAATTTGAATGGTATTGGTCGCAGCTCCTTTGCGAAGATTGTCTGCAACAATCCACATATTCAAAGTATTTGCCTGTGATTCATCTCTTCTGATTCGAC
>Ga0207964_1000007_pt1 | contig 123635 bp, 110 predicted proteins | sample Knorr_S23_td_250_FD_185608 | JGI IMG/M metagenome (GOLD analysis project Ga0207964, IMG submission 185608) | Marine microbial communities from Southern Atlantic Ocean transect - Knorr_S23_td_250_ad_251m_LV_A (SPAdes) (version 2) | ecosystem: Environmental > Aquatic > Marine > Oceanic | place...
GTCCTTGTGGGTCAACAAAGAAACCTTCACAGTATTGTGAGGGTTTTTTTTATTTCTTTATTTTGCCCCCGTTGCTTCCTTAATCTTGTGGGTTTTTAGAGGAGGTCGATTTTTGCTGACGGCTAGTTTCCCAGAAACTTTTTGATTGTAATATAAGAATTAAAAACCTTTATTTTCAGTGCTTAAACGAAAAATTATTTATACTTTTGGGGAATTAAAAAAACAATAAATAAACGACTAAACTTAGCCTTAACTAGAATTTTACCCCAAATAGAATAAATTTTTTATCATTTGTTTCGTGTTGTATCTTTTTATTTTTTAATTAATTGTGATGTGTTATAGTAGTTGTTTGTCTATTGTTTTAAGTTCTCCCCGTTTTTTTTATGGGGCTGACAAAGGCGAAGCCTTGTAAATATAAGATGGTTTTTTATTGTCTGTCAAATGAAATTAAGTAAACGTCATATTGCCAAAACTGTTACTTGGCGAGTTTTAGGAACCCTTGACACCTTGTTTTTAGCTTGGTTTATATCGGGCGATTTTAGGATTGGTTTGAAAATAGGGATTTTAGAATTATTTACCAAAATGGTCCTGTATTATTTACACGAGCGTTTTTGGTTTAATTATAAAATAGTAGATTCTAACAAAAGACATCTGATTAAAACTGTTACTTGGCGAGTAATAGGAACAGCGGATACGGTGCTATTGTCATGGTTTATTACAGGAAATCCTTTTACGGGTTTGAAAATAGGGGTATCAGAAATTTTGACTAAGATGGTTCTGTATTTTTTCCACGAAAAATTGTGGTACAAAATTAATTTTGGTTTGGATAAGAGAAAGAAAAGAAAGTTAAAAAGGTTTCAGAAAATAATATGAATAAAAATACAGTTCCTCAGTATTATAAGGTGTCAAAAAATAATAGGCAAAAGCTACACAAACACAATTCGTTTTTGATATGGTTTACAGGACTTTCGGGTTCAGGAAAATCGACCTTAGCAAACTTAGTAGAGGTAGAATTATACAAAATGGGCATTTCTACCTATACCCTAGATGGCGATAATATTCGTCGGGGTATTAATAAAAACTTGAGTTTTTCACCAGAAGATCGCAGTGAAAATATTCGTAGAATTGCGGAAATTTCAAATTTAATGGTCAATGCAGGGGTGGTTGTTTTAGGTGCCTTTGTATCTCCTTACATAAAAGATCGAGAAAATTTAAAAAACACGGTTGGTCCTGAAAATTATGTCGAGATTTTTGTCAATACAAGTATTGAAGAATGTGAACGGAGAGATGTTAAGGGTTTGTATAAAAAAGCCCGATCGGGAGAAATTGATAATATGACAGGAATATCAGCTCCTTATGAGTTACCTTTACACCCCGATTTGGAAATAATTACCGATCAGGAATCAGTGGAGGTCTCGGTAAAGAAAATAATTAATCTTATCAATAAAAAATTAATATTACATCATGAGTAGTTATATTATTAATCATTTACGTGAATTAGAGTCAGAGGCTATTTTTGTGATGCGAGAGGTTGCTGCACAATTTGAAAATCCGGTCTTGCTTTTTTCAGGAGGGAAAGATTCGATACTAATGACCCATTTGGCAAAAAAAGCTTTTTACCCGGCTCGAATTCCTTTTCCCCTAATTCATATAGATACAGGGCATAATTTCCCAGAAACCATTCAATTCAGAGATGATTTGGTTAAAAAATTAGGGGTTAAATTAATCGTTGGTTCTGTTCAAGAAGCCATTGACAAAGGACGTGCTAAAGAAGAAACAGGAGCCAATGCTTCTCGTAACGCACTTCAAATAGTCTCTTTATTAGATACGATAGAAGAATATAAAGTAGATGCTGCTTTAGGAGGTGCTAGGCGAGATGAAGAAAAGGCTAGGGCTAAAGAGCGTTTCTTTTCACATCGAGATGAATTTGGTCAATGGGATCCAAAAAATCAACGTCCAGAACTTTGGAATCTCTTTAATGGCAGAAAACACAATGGAGAACATTTTAGGGTATTTCCTATATCTAATTGGACCGAAATGGATGTTTGGGAATACATTAAATTAGAAGAAATAGCATTGCCATCACTCTATTTTTCTCACAAACGCGAATGTATTGTCAGAGATGGGGTTATTTTGGCGAACTCGTCATTTATTACTTTAAAAGAAGGAGAAGAAGTGTCAGAAAAAGTAATCCGTTACCGTACTTGTGGTGATATGCCTATTACAGGTGCAGTGTACTCTGAGGCAGATACCATCGATAAAATTATCGAAGAAATTGCCACTACAAGAACTACAGAACGAGGAGGTCGTGCAGATGACAAGCGTGCAGAAACAGCGATGGAAGACAGAAAAAAACAAGGATATTTTTAAAAAATGAAAAATCAACATACAGAATTATTACGTTTTACAACAGCAGGAAGTGTCGATGACGGAAAGAGTACCCTTATCGGTCGTTTGTTGTACGATAGCAAATCTATTTTTCAAGATCAATTAGAAGCTGTTGAGAAATCGAGTAAAAATAAGGGGTTTGACTATATAGATTTATCCTTACTCACGGATGGTTTAAAATCAGAACGTGAACAGGGTATCACTATTGATGTAGCTTACCGCTATTTTGCCACCCCAAAACGAAAGTTTATTATTGCAGATACGCCAGGTCATATTCAGTATACTAGAAACATGGTTACAGGAGCTTCAACGGCCAATCTGGCCATCATTTTAATCGATGCGCGTAAAGGGATGTTGGAGCAAACCCATCGACATGCTTTTATCGCTTCTTTGCTAAGAATCCCTCATGCTATTGTCTGTGTAAATAAAATGGACCTGGTCGATTATAGTCAGGAGGTATATGATAAGATTGTTACAGAATTCAAAGAATTTTCTTCTAAATTAGATATTAAAGACGTACAATTTATTCCCATATCTGCCTTGGAAGGAGACAATGTGGTCAATCGTTCTGAAAAGATGCCTTGGTTTGAAGGAAGTACCTTACTATATCATTTAGAAAATGTTCATATATCGAGTGATCACAACCATGTAGATTGTCGTTTTCCAATACAATCTGTAATTCGACCTCATACCCTTGAGCATCAAGATTACCGCGGTTTTGCAGGACGTATTGATGGAGGTGTTTTTAAACCAGGAGACAAGATAAAGACCCTTCCATCAGGTTTTGTTTCGACTATTAAATCTGTTGAACTCAACGGTGAACAAATAGCGGAAGCTTATGCTCCGATGTCGGTTACGATGACCTTAGAAGATGAAATTGATATCAGTAGGGGTGATATGATTGTAAGAGAAAACAATGTTCCTGAAGTATCACAAGATGTAGATGTTTTGGTAACCTGGATGAGTCAAAAACCGCTACAGTCGAGAACTAAAGTTGTTTTAAAACACACGACCAACGAGTGTATAGCCATGATCAAAGAAATTAAGTACAAGGTAGATATTAACACTTTACACAGAATAGAAAATGTGGTAAATATTCAGATGAATGATATTGCACGGGTGTCGATCAGGGCGTCAAAACCTTTATTTTATGATGCGTATAAGAAAAATAGACAAACAGGAAGTTTGATTATCGTTGATGAACAAACGAATGAAACCATCGGTGCAGCAATGATTCTTTAATAAATGACACGATATGTCGACACACTTAAAACTCGCTATTCAAGCCGCGGTTGAAGCGGGGAGAGAAATTTTAAAGATTTATCATTCGGGTGATTTTGACATCAGTCATAAAAAAGATGATTCTCCTTTGACCAAGGCGGATGTCGCTTCTCATCATGTCATTAAGTCTTTTCTGGAACAATCAGATATTCCTATTCTTTCAGAAGAAGGAAAATCAATTGCATATGCAGATCGAAAAAACTGGAAACAGTTGTGGATCGTTGATCCGATAGATGGTACCAAAGAATTTATCAAACGCAATGGAGAATTTACCGTAAATATCGCCCTTGTACAAAATCAGGTGCCAGTAATAGGGGTTATATACGCCCCTGTATTAGGAGCATTGTATTTTTCTGAGCAAAATGCAGGTGCTTTTAAAGTAAAGGTAAATCTTGATAATTTTGATATAGATAGCTTATTTGAACGGGCTAAAAAATTACCTATAGAGCGTTCAGACAAGACCTTTACTATAGTAGCAAGTCGTTCACATATGTCTTTAGAGACAGAAGAATATGTTGATCAAATGAGGGCTAAATACAGTGATGTATGTTTAATTTCTAAAGGGAGTTCTCTAAAACTTTGTATGGTGGCAGAAGGGCAAGCAGATTGTTATCCGCGTTTTGCTCCTACCATGGAATGGGATACTGCTGCAGGTCAAGCCATCTGCATGCATGCAGGTTTAGAAGTGATCGATTATAAAACCAAACAATCGATGTTGTACAACAGAGAAAATTTGTTGAACAATTGGTTTTTGGTAAAGTAAACTACAAAATCAATCTTTATTTATGGAGTCAAAAACAATTCTAGTTACCGGTGCAGCAGGTTTTATCGGATTTCATCTGTCTAAACAGCTTTTGGCCCAAGGACATCGGGTTGTTGGTATAGATAATATCAATGACTATTACGATGTTAATCTCAAGTATGCCCGTTTGACCCAATTAGGAATAGACAGATCTTCTGCAGAGGAATTTAAAAAGACGGTCTCAAGTAGTGAGTTTGGTGAACAAATGCAGTTTATAAGATTACATTTGGAGGATAGGGCTGAATTACCCCTGCTTTTTAAGAGCCACTCATTTGACATGGTTTGTAATTTGGCAGCACAGGCAGGTGTGCGTTATTCCATTGAAAACCCTGAGGCTTATATTGATAGTAATATTAATGGATTTTTAAACGTATTAGAATGTTGTCGACACCATGGGGTAAAGCGTTTGGTATATGCCAGTAGCTCCAGTGTTTACGGTAACAGTAAAGCGGTGCCTTTTGATGAGACCGTTAATGTAGATCATCCGATAAGTTTGTATGCCGCTACTAAAAAATCTAATGAGTTAATGGCGCATACTTATAGTCATTTGTACGGAATTGAAACGATTGGCTTGCGATTTTTTACAGTTTACGGACCTTGGGGAAGACCAGATATGGCGCTGTTTTTATTTACAGATGCTATTTTTAATGACCGAGCGATTAATGTCTTTAATCACGGTGACTTGTCTAGAGATTTTACCTATATCGATGATATTGTCAAAGGAATCAATGCTACATTATTAGAGGATCAAAAAAATAAGAATTTATACAGATTGTACAATATTGGAAATAGTCAGCCAGTGCAATTGGTAGATTTTATAGCCGCTATTGAAAATAAAATTGGAAAAGTTGCTAAAAAAAATCTATTACCTATGCAAATGGGTGATGTCAAACAAACCTGGGCCGATGTTTCCAATTTACAAAAAGACTATCATTACCAGCCCAATACTCCCATTACTTTTGGGGTCAATACTTTTATAGATTGGTACATTTCTTTTTATGAGCAAGCTAAAAAACAGTAAAAATAAAGTTTTAAACATGTCAAAAGAGAAAGTTTATAAAGGCTTTTCTTTACTTTTTTTTAAGGTTTTATCAAATCAATTTTATTTATTAAGTTCAGTTAATTAATGGCAAAATCTAGCAGTTCTATTTTAAAGAATATTAGTTGGCTGTTTACTAGTAATTTGTCTAGTGCTCTTGTCAGAATTATTCTTACAGCTATTTTAGCTAGAATTTTATTACCATCAGATTTTGGACTCATTTCAATGGCTTTGATTGTTCTCGGATTTGTTGAGATTTTTTCAAATTCAGCGGTTACTCCATCTTTGATTAGAGAGGAGTTTTTAAATAAAACCACAATCAATACGGCGTTTTCACTGTCACTTATTTTTTCGCTGCTTGTTTATTTGTTATTGTATTTTTCAATACCATTGATTGTCAGTTTTTTTAATACAGATCGCTTAGAAGTTATTTTAGAGTGGATTATCATATCAGCGCCTATCAAGACATTGCAACAGGTGCCATTTGCAATTTTAAGCAAGGATTCAAATTTTAAGAGAATATCAATAATTAACTTTCTTTCCTTTTTTTGTTATGGTGTTGTCGGAATTTTATTAGCCTTATTGGGCTATGGCGTATTTGCATTGGTTGTGGCAAATATATTTCAGTCAGTATTTAAAACTACCTTTCTTTTTGCGTCTATCAGAGGAAAGAATATTAGGTTAGGATGGTCATTAGCGGAACTTAAGAATATTTTAGGCTTTGGTTCTAAGATTACATTAGGAAGTCTTTGTAATTATTTTTCTATACGTGTAGATAATATTTTTATCGGAAAATATTTAGGAGAACAAGCTTTGGGTTTTTATTCAAAGTCTTACGGTATCATGGAAATATTTACAACAGTATTGGGAAAGGTATACAACCTCATTTTTTTAACAGAATTTTCTAATAACCAAAGAGATTCAAAAAAGGTAAATGCCACTTTTACCAACTCATTGAGTATTGTATTTACTTTTTTTCTTCCTTTGACTATTATTGTCTTTTTTTGTGCCCCGGATATTGTGTTAATTCTTTTGGGAAATGGTTGGGAAAAGAGTGTTGTTGCTTTAAAAATATTGTCTTTAGGGATTGTGTTCAGAATGTTGATGAAAGTTGAGTTTACAGCGATACAAGCTTTGGGTTATGGTAATTTATTTTTAATAATCCAGGTGCTTTATTTTATGTTAACTTTTACAGTGTGTTTTTTATTGATTGAAAAAGGCATTGAAAGTATTGCTTTTGGCGTTACCTTGGCGGTTGGTTTTTTATTTGTGATAAATCTGTTCCTTTTAAAAAATAAAATGAAGTTTAATATAAGAACGATAGGAAAAGAATTAGGCTACACGGTGGTTATTAATTCATTATTTGTATGGGTAATTGCCACTATTTTTCCTCTTTTTGAGGATGTTGGATTTATTCATAGTTTGATGAGGTTATTTCTTTCTTTTTTTACGTATATTCTGCTTTTTTTATTAGGAGTTGTTTTTTCCCCAACATATTTTAATCAAAAAATTCTATTGTTTTGTAAAAAGATTACACATAAACTTATAAATAAATCAAAATAATGAAGAAAAAAGTAAAACTTATTTATTTAACCTGTATTGGCAGGAGTGGAAGTACCTTGTCAAGTCTTATTTTAGGAGATATTGAAGGGGTTCAAAATGTTGGTGAAATAGATAATTTAGAACATGTTTTTACAGATGAAAACAAACAACACCTATGTGGTTGTGGAGAATTGATAAAGGAATGTAATTATTGGGATACATTGTTTAAAAAATTGAAAGCGAATGTTGGTTTTAATAGGTCGGCTGTTACGTACAATCAAACAGATACAGGTCCTTTTGGTAATGCCAATCATGCTTTACTTGAAGAAATATTAAAAAAAACGGGCAATTCTGTAATTTTTGATAAGTCGATGCAATTTCACAGGCTAAAAAAACTGTTAAAGTCACCTGACTTTGAGATTCTTATATTACACCAAATAAGAGATGGAAGGGCAGTTGCAAATAGTTGGAGAAATTTTTCAAAACGCAATAATCGAGGATTTGATCGTTTGAGATTTGTTTCTGCTTCTATAAAGTGGATGCTTAAAAATTTATCGATCTATTTGATGTTTCATAAAAATGAGAATTATATTCAATTGCGTTATGAAGATTTTGTGGAGGAGGATAAAAATTATATGAATGCAATTATAGATAAAATTAAAGACAGGTTTTCTCTTACAGCTGCGACAGGTGATTTTAAAAATCTCACAAACCATTTTGTTGGTGGGAACAGAATGAGATTTTCAGGGGAAAACAGGGTTATTAAAAAAGACCAGAAATATTTAGATGAAGTAAGTTTTTTTGAATGGTATCTGTGCTCCATAATTCAATACCCAGTTTTAAAAAAATTTAACTATCAATTTAACAAAATAAAAAAAGATTCCAGATAAATTGTGTCGTGTATAAATGACAATTTTATACGCTTCATGTTTATGAAATGATTTTTATATGTTATATAGTAAAGAAGAAAAATTTAAGAAATACCAGCATCTTTTACTGATTCTAGTACCTGTTTCTATATATGCATTCCCCTATATTAGGTACAAGGTAGGCACCATGCCTATTTACTTATTAGATATTGTAATATTTTTTGCCTTGGTTAAGTTTTGGCCAAAAAAAGTTAGATTGAATTCCATATCTAAACCAATTTTGTGGTATGTGGTGTTTTCATTTTTTTCATTTTTGGCCGAATTGACGACTCATGAATCCTATGAGACGGTTTATTTTTTTATAAGGTGGCTTCTCTCTTATAGTCTCTTGATTTTTATGAGAGATTTGGTCAATTCAAAAAGAGCTTTAAAAGTGATGCTCATAACCCTTGTTTCTATTTCCTTATTTGATGCTTTGGGAGCCATTTTGTATTCATTACCACTAACGAGAAATTACGTTGATCCTGTTTTTACCTCTGAGATTTTATACCCTCAGACATCTAGAGCAATAGAAAGATTAGATACGGCTGTTAGTCAAAGGGGTATTTGTTTTGCAGGCCCTTCTACGCTCACCTCTTTCTACGTATACATAGGGATGTGTATTTTGTTGTTTAATATTGGTTTGAAAAAAAACATTCGCGAATATTTTGGATTTCCTAATTTAAACAGGTTATACCAAGTATTTCTTATTATTATATTTATAACGGGTGCATTAATTTCGTTAAGTAGGGCCGCTTTTTTAACAACTGCTATATATATAAGTTATTTAATTTTCACCAAGACTTCAAGAAAAATCAAGTCATATTTGTTTTTTTCAATGGTGCTAATTCTTGGATTTTTGATTAAATCAGATGTTCTTGAGCAGGTCGATTATTCAAGAATTACTGAAACAACTGAAATTCTCTCCAGCAATCGCGAGGTGGGTTATTCAGAAATAGAGCGTTTAGATGCTTATGTAAAACCATTTATACATTTAGCGGAATATCCTTTCAGTATATTATTTGGTCATGGAATGTCAGATATAAAGGTTGGTCGACTCGATGGACAATACAATTCAACTTTATATGGAAAGGTAACGGAAGGTGTACATGGATTGCCTGGAGCTATTATATATGCCAGGGGTTTCTTTGCATTTTTCTTTTTTGTGACATTTTTGTTTAATTTAACTAAAATTGTAACCCGCAAACCAAAAGAATTTGGTTCCAGAAGGTTATTTCATTTTTTGGGAATTTTATTTGTTTTAAATTTTTTGGTTCTCATTCTAACAGAGCATTGGTTTGTTGATAATATAACAGGTTCCTATCAGTTGTTTTTTATGGTTGCATTAATTTTAATTTTAAAGAAAACAGAGTTCTTAAATCACAATAATAAAAACCACGCGATATAGTGTTTATTGATTTAAATAATGAAGAGAACCGTTTTATACACATAATAAGAATTATTTAATTGGGTATTTATTGAAAATTAATAAATTAGCATCATGTCTAGAGCTAGAATTATATTTAATACCTTAACCAAGGTAACAAGTCTTATTTCCAGGTTTTTTAAAATTTTTCCTTTGGGAATCAGGTATTGGTTCTTGTATAGAGGCAATAGTATCATCGCCAAAGGCATGTATCTATACCGGTATATATTTTTAAAATCTATTGCCAAATCATGTGGGTCCAATGTTAAAATAGGACATAGTGTATATCTTACTTATATTGAAAATAGTGAGTTTGGATCAAATATCAGTATTAATGAATTTTGCTCCATCGGCTGTAGAGGGGGTGTAAAAATAGGAGATAATGTTTCCATTGCACACAGATCTACCATACTTTCTACGACTCATGTTATTCCGGATTCTTCAAAAATTATAAAAGATTCAGGAACCATTTTAAAACCAACAACCATTGGAAATGACGTTTGGATCGGAGCAGGGGTTGTGATAACAGGAGGGGTTGTTATAGGAGACGGTGCAGTAATTGGAGCCAATAGTGTGGTTACTAAAGATGTTCCTGATTATTCTATTTACGGAGGTGTTCCTGCTAAATTTATTAAAAGTAGATAAGTATGAATTCTATTTTATTTGTTTCTCAGAAGTGGACCCATAATTTCAATACAGGAATTAATAGGTACGAGAATGAATTATTTAAAGAAGTGTCTGATAGTGAAGCGTTTTTGGTTAAAAGGTTTTTAAAAGAAAAACCGACTAAGTCAGCACGGGTTTTTAATTATTTTTTTGGATATTTAAAAACAACATCCGCCATTTTTAAAAAGTATAAAATTATTCATGTAGCATCACCGATGTTTATAGGGAAGATTGATGCTAAAAATAAATTAGTCACAACGATTCACGACTTATGCCCTTTAATTACCCCTCAGGCTTACCCAACATATCAACCTTTTGTTTTTCGAAAAAACATCAAAAACCTCATAGACATGGGGTCTTATTTTATAGTAAATAGCGAGTGTACAAAAAGAGATTTATTAAAATTTTTTAAGATAGATTCTGCAAGGGTTTTTATAACCCCACTAGGGGTGAGTGATAATTTTTGTATTCAAGATGTTGCAGAGATTGTTCAAGTAAAAGAAGTGTATGGCTTGCCCGATTCTTATTTTTTATTTACGGGTGCCATGAATAAGCGTAAAAATTTAACATCGGTTATTCAAGCTTATATTCAATTTAAAAAAAGAGATAAGACCCATACAAAACTCGTTTTGGCTGGCAGAATGAATTGGGGAGGAAGTCTTGTTCAAGATCAGGTAGAAAAAGAAGGTTTGGAAGAAGACATTGTTTTACCTGGCTATATTGAGGATAAACATATGCCAGCTTTAATTGCAGGAGCACAAGCCTCTTTATATATGAGCTTGTATGAAGGTTTTGGATTTCCAGCCTTAGAGGCTATGAAGGTAGGAACACCCGTTATTGCGTCTAATGTAAGTTCTATACCAGAGGTGGTAGGAAATGCAGGCGTTCTTTTGGATCCTTTAGACATTAAGGGTATTGCTGAGGCTATGGATAGGCTTGTATCAGATGTTAATTATCGGAATGATTTGGTGATCAAAGGAAAAGAGCAAGCGAAAAAATTTACCTGGAAACAAACTTCTCAAAAAACGCTAGCAGTATACCAGCAACTCTTAAAGAACCATTGATTTAAAACACTCCCCATTTCCAATTAATAATGACCCCTAATTTTCAAAAATTACTGATAGTTAGTTTAAGCGCTCCCACAGAAGTGGGTATAAATGGCGGCGCCCAAATCTATATTTTAAATTTAGCAAAAGAATTGGTGCTACAAGGAAAAGAAGTAACTATCATTGCTAAAAATGAAGTTAGAAATGGTATAAGTTACCCCCAAGAAGAGCTTATTCAGGGGGTTCATATTAAAAGAGTAGGAAAGGGTTCGTTTAAATTATTATCATTGCTTTATTGGGTACGTACCCACGCTAAATCGTATGATTTAACATTGGAAAATATGATGCAACACCCTTTAATGTTGCCCTGGTTTATAAATACAAGAAAGCGATTTGCCGTTTTAAAACACCATTTTTTAGGAGATGCTTCTGTTGAAGTTTTAGGGAGATTAAAAGGCTTAATCAATATTTTTAACGAAAGGGTGTCGATTCCATTTTATCGCTGTCCTTTTATGGTTCCAAGTGATGTTACAGCCTCTTATTTAAAAAGAAATTCCAATAGTTTAAATTTGCCCATTTTTATCAATCCACCAGGTATTGATCTGCTGCCCTTTAGTGCAGAAAAATCAAAGAGACCCCTTGTAGTATATACAGGTACTTTAAATATTAACAGAAAAAAGGTGGACGATTTAATTGTAGCTTTTAAAAATGTTTATAAAAGCATTCCTGATAGTGAATTGTGGATTTGTGGAGAAGGTCCTAGCAAGTCTTCTCTAATGGAAATGGCTAGTGGTTTGCCTGTAAAATTTTTAGGCTATGTCAGTGATGAAGAAAAAATAGAGATCTATAACAAGGCCTGGGTTTTTGCCTCTCCTTCACTTATAGAAGGTTTTGGAATCACATGGATTGAAGCAGGTTTTTATAAATTACCCGTGGTGGTTTACGATATAGGATTAAATACAGTAAATGAACAATGTGCTAAATTAGTTGAAATTGGGTATATTGAGCAACTCTCAAATCAATTGATACGTTTATTAAACAACGAATCACTTCGGGAAAGTATGGGTGAAGCAGGACATAAAAACGCACTCCAATATACCTGGAAAGCGAATGCGGACCGATTTTTAGAATGGTCAAATAATTTTAAATATGTTGTTTAACTTCCTTAAATTTGCTGTTTTCCAAACGATTATTTACCCCCTTTTGGTTTATATTTCAAAAGAACTCAACATCGTTTACATTCTAAATAAAAATGTCTAAAAAAATAGATTTCTGTATCGTAGGCCCCCAACGAACTAGCACCTCATGGATCTATAAGCAATTAGTAGGTTCTTCTTTGGTAAATTTACCAACTAAAGTCAAAGAAACGTTTTTTTTTGACACTAAATTTAAAAAGGGCTTTTCGTATTATTTTTCTTTATTTAATCATTTTGATAGGTCAAAAATTTCTGGAGAGATTGGGCCTACTTATTTTCATTCAGAGCAAGCAGCTTTGAATATTAAATCGCACAATCCAGATTGTAAGATCATTATCGTTTACAGAGATCCAGTAGATAAAGCCATTAGTTTGTATCAACATCACCTTCGTAAAGGTCGTGTAGGACAAGACTTTAAAAAGGCAAGTATAAAAATTCCTGAAATCATCAGTTCTGGATATTACGATAAACACACAAAGATGTGGAAGCATCATTTTGGGGAGCAAAATGTAAAATTGGTTTCATTTGATAAGATCAGAAATAATCCAGGGGCCTTTCTTTCTGAAATCACCTCATTTTTAGGGATTGAAACCATTTACGTAAGTACGAAAGCGGCTAAGAAGATGAATCAATCGAGTTATCCAAGATTTCCATTTATTGCGAGGTTTTTTGCTAAGGGTGCAACATTGTTGAGAAAGCACGATTGGCACAGCTTGTCAGAATTTGGAAAAGTATTAGGTTTACAATCGGTATTTACAGGAGGAACAAATGATAGAGATTATTCAGAAGAGGAAAAATGGTTGAAAACAAAATTTTCAGAAGCGGATTTTTTAAATTTTAGTGATTCATGAGGGTAGCCATTGTTGAAAATTACGGGAAAGATTTTTATATCTCCAGAATGCGTTTGGCAAATTACATAGAAAGCCAAGGGCATCAGGTGGTTGCAGTAATTCCCGACGATGGCTATAAATCACAAATTGAAGCTGCGGGTTTTGAAGTAAAGGTTTTTAGTGAAAATATCAGGGGAAAGGGAATTTTTAACAAGCTTACATTTGCCAAGGACCTGTATCGTATTTTTAAGCGTTCAAATTTTGAGGTCATTCATTGTTTTAGAATGCAGCCCAATATTATTGGTGCTTTTGTAGCAGGATTATTAGGTCACAAAAAAGTTTACAATCACATTACAGGTTTAGGGATTGTATATACTAAAAACACGATTCGTTATAAGTTTTTTCAGCAATTTATAAAGTTTGCCTACCGGTTTAACAACAAGGTGTTTAAAACACGCTATATTTTTCAGAATAAAGAAGATGTTAGAGATTTGGGAATAAAGAATAATTACACCATCATTCGTGGCAGTGCTACCAATGAATCGGTTTTTTTTCCGAAGGAGATCTCTGTAGATACGGTTAAAGGAGTACCCGTTCGGCCTGATGAATACAACATTCTTTTTGTGAGCAGGTTACTTCGTTTAAAAGGCTTAGACGATTTGGTAAAAGCGGTGTTAAAGGTAAATGCCAAAAATAAAATTCGACTGCGGTTACTGGTTGCCGGATGGATCGATGAACAGAATGCCAATAGCCATACTAAAGAAGAAATCGAAGCCTATCAAAAAAATAAAGCCATTACTTTTTTAGGCTCGCGTAATGATATAGATCAATTAATTGCTATTTCAGATCTCTGCGTTTTACCTACCTATTATCGAGAGGGAACACCGAGGTTTTTATTAGAAGCGATGGCCTCTGCAAAACCCATTATAACTACTGATATGCCAGGGTGTAACCATTTGGTAAAGGAAGCAGAAAACGGTTTTTTGGTAGAGAAGCAAAGACCTGATCAATTGGTAGAGGTCCTAGAAAAGACTTTTGTCCGAGATTTTAAACAGATGGGAGAAAAGGGCAGGCAACGGTATTTAAAATATTTTTCTGAAAATATCGTTTATTCTAGTATAGAGAATTACTACAATAATATATTGTGATATATTAAGTAGCATCATTTTTTTTAGTACTTTTAGTGCCCCTTAAACCTTTTCACTATGCGTAATACTTTTGTACTACTTTTCTTTACTTGTTTCCTTTTCCAATCTTGTGGGTTAAAAAAAGATGTTATTTATTTTCAAGATAATGAATCGTCGCAATTGGAAATGATTAATTACTCCCCTGCCAAAATTCAATCAAACGATATTTTAAGCATCAGTGTAAGTTCTATTGTTCCAGAAGCAGCGATTCCATATAATATGGATAAATATTCAATTCCGATAAATAATTCGGACCTTTTAAAACTACAAGGTTATTTAGTGTCTAAATCGGGAGCTATTGTATTTCCTGTTTTAGGAAATATACATGTAGCTGGAAAGACTCCTTCGGTATTAGAAACAGAGTTGAAGGGTCGTCTTCAAAAAGGAGGACACCTACTGAAACCGATTGTCAACGTTCGAGTATTAAATAATAAAATAACGATATTAGGAGAAGTAAATAATCCAGGAACATACAATTATTCAGAGTCACAATTGAGTATACCCCAAGCTATAGGATATGCAGGAGATTTAACGATTCAAGGGAATCGTAAAGATATTTTATTAATCAGAGAAGAGAATGGAAAACGAAAGGTTTTTAATATTGATTTAACTAAAACAGATTGGTTTAGTCAACCTTATTATTATATAAAACAAAATGATCTACTGGTGGTAAACCCAAACACATCTAAAGTAAGAAGTGCGGGTCTATTTGGTAAAGCCACAGACTTATTATCTTTGTTTTCAGTAATATTAAGTACGACAGTACTCATTACAAATTAATAAAAACATGAACGAAAATGATCTTATTTCATTTGAAACAGAAGAAGATAATCTGAACCTCAAAAGTATTGTATTAAAATATTTGGTTTTTTGGCCTTGGTTTTTGGTTTCTGTTTTTGTCTTTTTATTTGGAGCGTATCAATATTTAAGATATACGGCAAAAAAATATCAAACAACTGCAGTCATCAAGATTTTGGATGAGGAGAGTAATGTAGAATTACCAGGGGCCATGCAGTTCTTTAATGTTAATTCTACGGTTAATTTAGAAAATGAAATGGCACTGTTAAAATCTTATAGGCTTTTACGTGAGGTCGTCTTAGATTTAGGTTTGCAGTTTGAATCATATAGTATTGGTAGGGTCATAGCCCAAGAAAAGGCGGTAACTCCGTATATTATTTATAATATGATTTCTCCTGATAGTATCTTAGGAGGGGTTTATGATCTTAAAATTACAAAGAAGGGTTTCGAGGTCTCAGTTGAAGATAAAGGGTATGAATTAAAAACAGATGGTTATTATACGGATGATCGAGAAAGTAATTTGCCTTTTGGTCTTAAACTAGACCCAGCTATAAATGTTGCTAATTTTATAGGAAATCAGTATCAAATTAAGGTAAGTGCACTAAAAAATAGGGTAAATGCTCTTAGAGGTATGCTGGAGGTTTCTATGATAGGAAAAGAAAGTGATTTATTATTAATATCACGAATAGGCGAGAGTACCTTAAAGTCAGAAATGATTATTAATAAATTGATTGAAAAGTACAATTTAGATGGGATAACAGACAGGCAGTTGGTCTCTAAGCGTACGATGGATTTTGTAGATGAGCGATTTGTCTATTTAACAGAGGAATTGGATGCGATAGAATTAAGCAAACAAGAGTTTAAAAAGTCTAATGCACTAAGTTATATTGAATTCGATGCCCAAAACACCATTTCTGAAAAGAAAAGAATAGATTCAGAGCTTTTTCAAAATGAAAAACAACTGATGTTGTGTGAGATGTTAGATGATGAGCTCAATAAGAATATTTCAGGTTTATTACCTATTAATATAGGAATTGAGGATGTGAATATTAATCAGTATTTAACAGAGTATAACGACAAGGTTATAGAACGAGATAAGTATAAAAGAGGAGCAGGTGTAAAAAACCCTTACCTAAAGACCATAAATCAAGAAATATCTTCGCTTGTTGGAAACATCAAAAATTCGATTTTAGCTTATAAAAAACAATTAAAACATTCTATAACAAAGATTAAAAAAGAACAAGTTAAGTATAAAAATGATTTTTCAAGTCTTCCTAAAAAACAAAAAATTCTTCGTTCTATTACCCGTCAGCAAGAAATTAAAGAAGCACTCTTTTTAGGGTTGTTGCAAAAACGAGAAGAAGCCGCCATAGATATTGCCGTTACAGCTCCATCGATTAAAGTTATTGATTATGCAGTCAGTGATTCTTTTCCTAAATCTCCCATTCCAGATATTGTTTATTTAGTTTCTGTTGTCTTAGGGCTTCTCTTTCCATACACAGTGTTTTATTTAATATTCAAAATGGATACCAAGATACACAGGCGAGAGGAGATGTTAAAATATTTTCCAAAAATGCCATTGTTAACAGATATCCCGTATCTAGAAAAACTGAACACAACGGTAAAGGGTACCGATGACCGCTCTTTTTTGGCAGAATCTTACAGAATCCTTCGTACAAATTTAGATTTTTTACTACCTAAAAAACAAGAAAAAGGAATTACTATTTTAGTTACTTCTTCTGTCAAAGGAGAAGGGAAGACTTTTGTATCTATGAATTTAGCAAATATTATGAAAACATCAGATACAAAAGTATTGCTCTTAGGGGCTGACTTGAGGAATCCACAAATTCATAGAATGTTAAAAGTTCCTAAAGAAACCGAAGGATTGACCAATTATATTCATGATACTAGTATAGACTGGAGAGACTGTATATTGTCTCCAGATGAATATGAAAACAGTACCTGTGATGTGATGGTATCAGGAGCGATTCCTCCTAATCCCGGAGAACTCTTGGCTAGTAGTAGAATGCATCAGCTTATTGAAGAAGTAAAAGATTATTACGATTATATTGTCATAGATTCAGCACCTGCCCTGTTAGTTTCTGACACCTTTATGATTTCACAAATATTAGATCTAACTATTTATATTGTTAGAGCGCACAGCACTGAAAAACGTGTTGTTCCTTTTATAAATGATTTGTACACACAGAAAAAATTACCAAAAATATGTATGGTTCTCAATGGTATTGGTTATTCCTCTTCTATAGGTTACCGATACGGATACAAATACATGTACAATTACAACTATAATTATGGTTACGGCTATGGTTATAGTGCTGATGATAATACTTAACCGTCTTATTTAGATCAAAAAACGGAAGCCCTGTTTGTTTTTACAAATGGGGCTTTTTTATAGATAGAGATTACTTGTTTTTCATTTTAGGAGATTTGTACAATATTCTCATCGATTTTTTTAACTTTGATTTTATTAAATAAATCATTTTAATCTAAGCTATTGGGATTAATCACTGTAAAACCTAAGAGAATTATTGTCTTTGATACTTTGAGGGCTGTTGCTATTATGATGATGCTTCAGGGACATTTTATCAAGTTGACCTTTGAGGGTTTTGACACATTTAAAACGCTGTATTATAGCAATGGAACTTCGGGGTCAATCTTATTTGATACTTGGTTTCGTATAAAGGTCTATACAGCTCCCTTTTTTTTTATGATTAGCGGTGTGGTTTTCGTCTACTTGCTTCTTCTAAAAAAAGAGGAGACCTCCTATGTTCGCCAAAGACTTTTGAAAGGATTTAAAAGAGGGGCGCTTTTAATTTTAATAGGATATTTATTGCAGGTCAATTTAAGGGCGTTTTTAGATACATTTTCTTCTACGGAACCATGGATTTATGCCTTTCATATTTTGCAATGTATAGGGGCTGGAATCATTGCCTTGTCGGGTTTGTTTTATTTACATCTGAAAATACCACAGGTACAACTTTGGGTATTTTATCTCATTGCCATGTTTGTCTTTTTGTTTTTGTACATAGAGTTAAATAACCTAACTTCTTCAGCTTTATACCTATCGTTTCCTCAGTTAATTCAAAATGCTATTGAAGGTCCTCATTCAGTATTTCCCATTGTTCCGTGGTTGATCTTTATCTTTTTTGGAGGTTTTTTAGGAACCTTGTTTAAAAGGTATAACAAAAAAATAGAAAACCTGGGTTTTAATATAATCCTCATGGTTTTTGGTTTGCTGTTTCACTATCTGTGTTTGCGATCTACGTTGGCTTTTTTAGATGTGAGAATTTTATTTATTCATTTAAACCCATGGGGAGTTTACAAATTTAGTTGGTTATTTAAATGTATGGGACTTTTTGTATTTGCTATTGGTTTTTGCAATGTGCTCTTAAAAAATAAATGGATTCGACAAATTCCTTTTTCTTATTTAGGAAAAGACACCTTAACTATATATGTAGTACATTGTATTTTGTTATACGGGAGTGTTTTTGGGTTTGGAATAAAGACTTTTTATAAGAATAGTTTATCTGCCTTTGAGTCGATTTTTTATGCGGGTCTATTTCTTGTGTTCTTTATGCTTGTCATTGATTTTAAGCAAAAGGGTCGTTTTAAAAAAATAAGTAAATTTGAATTTAAGCCGACCTTTTAGTTTTTATAGAAGGTCGGTTTTTGGCTGGTAGCTGATTACTAGCAGCCGATTTTCTTTTGATAAACCTATCATTTTGTTAGGTTTTTTTTATTTAATCTGTAAACCCTAATGCTTTCTGCAACTACAGATAGAATTAAGATTCCTCCTCCTAAAATGGTGGTTGATTTAGGGTATTCTTGTAAAAAGATCATTCCTAAAAGAATTCCATATACCGGTTGTAGGCAACTAATAATACTTGCAGTTACAATGGAAAAATATTTAAAGCTGTAAAGAAAAAGCGTATGTCCAATGGCAGTTGTCAATAAGGCGAGTGTGAGTGTTTCTGGAAGATATGTAATCATGTTTGAGTTGTCTAAAATAAAAAAGAAAGGGCATAAGAAAATAGCGATGATTATTAATTGATAGGTCATTAAAATAGAGCTGTGGTATTGGCTTGTTTTGGGTTTTAATAGGATGTTACGAACTGAATAGCATAAGGCAGAAAACAATCCAGAACCAACGGCCTTAAAGTGATCACTTTCTATATTGAAATCAGGGACCAAAAAATAAACGCCAATTAGTACAAGAATACTTAAAACGATATGGAATGGTAGAATTTTTGTTTTTAGAATGAATGGTTCTAAGACGGCTGTAATAGCAGGATATGTGAACAACGATAGCATACCAATTGCTACATTGGATAATCTTAAGGCATAAAAATAAGTGATCCAGTGTATTCCAAGTAATAGCCCTCCAATTAAGATGGTCCTTTTGTCTTTTGTAGCAATTTTGAAATTAAGGTTTTTCCACTTGCAAAAACAGTATAAAATCACTCCTGCCAATAGGGCCCTAAATCCGATTGTAATAGGGATAGGTAAGTCAATAAACCTTCCTAATACACCAGAAGAACTTATAAAAAGTATGGCAAGATTAAGTTCTGTTAAGTTTGTTAAAAAGCTGTTTTTACGCATTCAGGTTTTTTTGGGGTATTTAGTTGCGTTTTATTAAATCAGTTTCCTGTCTGATAATAAAACGCCATCCATGTCTGCATATATATATTGGTGGTTATTTACCTTTGTTCCCTCCATAATCAATTCTTTTCCTACGACACCTACATTTCTTTTGATGCTTTTTACGGGGCAGGTCCCCATCGCTTTAATTCCTATATCCATTTGGTTAATTTCTTTTGAATCTCTTATACAACCATAGACAATGATGCCCTCCCAATTATTTTTTATGGCTAATTTTGCTATATTATCTCCTATTAAGGCACATCGTTTTGATCCTCCTCCGTCAATAACCAGTACTTTACCGCTTCCATTTTCTTCAAGTACTTTTCTTACATAAGAGTTGTCTTCATAAACTTTAAGTGTTACCACTTGACCAGCTAAGGTTTCTTTTTTGCCAAAATGTTTTAAGTTGACATTTAGCAAAGTAAGTTCTTTTGCGTGTTTGTCCCAAAGGTCTGCAGTAATGATTTCCATTTCTTCAGTTTTTAATATTTTACAGTGAGCAATTTTTATTATTTGTATCTAAAAAATCAGCGACATATTTTTTACAATAGTAAATTTTAACCTGATTTGAAGTTACAAAAAAATCAGTAATAATATCATATACTTACCCTATGAAAGAAATTTTTAGCAATTACGGAATTGAGATTGTGGTAGGAATGATTTTTATGATTTTGTCTTTTCTACTACTTAGAGTAATTTATTTTCTTTGTTTTAAAAAGAAATAAGATTAATTAGGGGTATTTTTCACCAAACACGAGAAATACGTAGTACCATGTTTGACTATTTTCGATATTCGTGTTTTACCCAGTCTACTTCCATAACCCATTCACCTTTCATAGGGGTGTCTGTAATTTTAGCGTAATTTAAAATAGCAAACATCGGTTCAGGGTATTTATCGCCCTCTTTAATATTTCGGTATACTTCTTTTCCATCGACACGATAAACGAGGTCACTGTTTTCCCATTCTACAGAGTATTCATGGTATTCATTTAAGATTGCTTTTATACTTGTACGTAAACTCTGCCAGTCTCCTTTGTCGCATTTTCCTAGGCTTTTGATAGCACCAGTTGTAAAATGATTGCCCCCATAATCTCCATGATGTTCAAAAATATCTATTTCGCCAGATCCTGTAAGAGGCCAACAAATATTTTCATTTGGTTCTTGCACAGGAGGCTCATTATTTTGTGCCCCAAGTATCCACCAAGCCGGGAACATACTAGGTTGGCTTTTACCTTGCAATCTTAGTCTTGCCGTCCATTTGCCCTTAATAAATTCTTTTCGGTTTTTCGATGCGATACGGCCGGCAATATATTCGGTATCAGGATGTTTTTTGCCATGTTTATCCACATTGTCACAATCCTGTTTTTTGCCGACATTAATTACTTTTAATTTTAATGTGCCATTACTTACTTCTCTTGTTCCGAATTCGTTATCAGGCACATAGCATTGTTTTTCATTATTTACCCAAATTCGTTGGTCTTGCCAATTGTTAGAATTAAAATTATTGAAGTCATCGAAAAAATCTATTTCCCAAGGATCAGAAGGATCCGTTTCGACATTAGTTGTGCTAGTTTCTTTGTTGCTGCTTGTAAAATTCATGAATAGTATTGAAAATGCAATTAGAAGGGGGGGTAAAAATGCTTTCATCTTTTTTTATTTAGGGGGGTAATTTTTTTATACTGCGAATATATTATAAAAATATTCATTCATTAGCAAACTAATGGATTTGTAGTCAAAAAACAGCCTTTTTAGGCTTAAAAATCCGAGTTGAGTACCCTTTTCACCACCCCAAAAAAACAAACCCTTGTAAATCAATGACTTACAAGGGAAAATGTGGTACCTCCAGGAATCGAACCAGGGACACATGGATTTTCAGTCCATTGCTCTACCAACTGAGCTAAGGTACCATGCATACTATGATTATAGTAATAATTCATAGATAAGCGGTTGCAAATATAGAAGTAATTTTTGTATAAACGTAAAGAATTATTTAAAAAAATGTATTTGTATATTTGGGCTTTCGCTTATTGCAATTATGAGAGAACGAGTAAAACGGGTGTTTACAAAAGTTCTCTATTTTATAAATCATTTATGATTAAATAATCCCTAAAATATAGAATGTGTGAAACATCTAATAATTGATGCGGGTAATACCTATATAAAACTAGTAGTCTATCAAGAACAGCGTGTTTTTTTGTCTTCTATATGCACAGGGGTTGATATTGCTGAAAAAATGGAGAAATTTTTTTTAGAAAACAAGATATCAAAAGTAATACTTTCTTCAGTAGGGCCTTTTACTGGCCAGTTAAAAGTATTATTGAAAGATGTAAAAGAACTCTTGGTTTTAGATGCTGCCACAAAGGTTCCTTTTATTAATTTATACCAATCTCCTAAAACGTTAGGTGTAGATAGGATTGCTTTGGTCAGTGCTGCATCCACTCAATATCCTTCTCAGAATGTATTGGTCATTGATGCAGGTACTTGTGTGACCTATGATTTTAAAAATTCAAAGAATGAATATTTAGGAGGTGCCATTTCACCAGGTTTACAGATGAGATATCGTGCCTTACATACTTTTACAGAAAAACTTCCAAAATTAAAAACAGTTGATCAAAAAGAATATTTAGGAGAAGAATGGTTAGGAACGGATACGGAATCAAGCATACATTCGGGTGTAGTCAACGGTCTTGTCTGTGAAATAGAAGGTGTCATTGATCAATATAAATCACAATTTGCAAATTTAACAGTAGTTTTAACAGGAGGGGACCTCGATTTTTTGTCTAGTAGATTAAAAAGTGAGATATTTGCGCATTCAAATTTTTTAACAAAAGGTTTGAACGATATTTTGACATATAATACAACAGAATGATTAGAAAAATAATTTTGTTTTTTGCTTTTGCCGTTTCTGTGAGTGTAATAGCTCAAAAGCAACAGACTTCTCCTTATTCCTTTTTAGGGATGGGTGCTGATTTTGCAAGTAAAACAATTCAGGAATCAATGATGGGTGGTTTAGGAACTGCTATTTCAAATCCAGTTCATATAAATTTTAGTAACCCTGCTGCTTTGTCGAATTTACGTTTTACAAATTACACTCTTGGAGCAATGAATGCTCAAACAAGGGTAAAAAATCAAACAGATCAACAAAGAGCAAGTCTTTTTACGATTTCTTATTTGGCAATAGGCATTCCGTTGGGTGACAAGGCAGGAATTTCTGCGGGTTTACGAGCTAATACAGGAGTGGGCTATTCCTTATCTGAAGGAGATCTTTTATCTGAACAAGGGTTGCGTATCTATGAAGGTTCAGGAGGAAGCAATGGTTTGTTTTTGGCTTCAGGGGTTAGTTTATTCAAAGGACTATCAATTGGTTTAGAAGGGGCTTTTATATTCGGAAATATTGAAAGTACAGAAACTTCTTATCAACAAGATACAGGTGTTGATATTCGAGAAAAACAAACAGCCGTTTTAAGAGGTTTTGATACCAAATTAGGAATTTATTATCTCAATAAAGTTTCAAAGAAAAACAGTCTTAGTTTTGGGCTCACATTGTTAAAAAGCAAAGATATTACTGTAGATGAGACAACATCATTTTACAATGGATTGTTTGCTTCTAATTATGAAGATATCGAGTCGAGTTCACCTGTTGAAAATACTTCAGGGAGTATCGTTACTCCAATAAAAACAGGGTTTGCTTTGGGCTATGGTTTGCCAAGCAAATGGCATTTGGGCCTAGAATACAGTTTTCGTGAAGCGCTTAGTTATTCTGAAGGAATTTTCCAAAATAAGATTCAAAAGGTAACTTTTAGTAATTACGAGCAAATTTCCTTTGGAGGTTACTATACTCCTAATCTGAACTCTTTAACAAATTATTTTAGTAGGGTTACTTATAGAGCAGGAATCAAGTATGAAAATTTAGGGATGCAGATAGGAGGCGTACAATTAGAAGACTATGGCATATCTTTTGGTGTAGGTTTACCGATAGGAAAAGGTCTGTCTAATTTAAATATTGGACTTGAATACGGAATTAAGGGAAAAGAAAGTCCTCAATTGATTGAAGAAAGATATTTTAATATCAAATTCGGTTTGTCTTTTGGAGACAAATGGTTTAGACAAAGGAAGATAGATTAATTATGGTAGAACAATAATAGAATAATAAATTATGAAAAAAGTATTTTTTTTTACACTGAGTCTCTTTTTTATTAGCATGAATATGACAGCACAAGATGCAAGTCAAGAGCTTAATAAAGAAGCAATGGTTAGGTATAACCTTTTTAAAGGAGACTATAAATCAAAAAATTATGAAGCTGCCTATGAAAATTGGTTGTGGTGTTTAGATAACAGTCCAAAGTTATCTGTAAATATTTACAAATTAGGAGCTAAAATTGCTAAATACAGATTGAAAAAAGCTTCTGAATCAGAAAAGTCAGCTGCCATAGCTCTAGTGAGAAGGGTATATGATCAACGATTAGAAAATTATCCTAATTCTAAGGGTTTGGCAAAATTGTATAGTGATTACGCCGAGTTTTTATCTCAAAATGATTTTTCAGATGATGAGATATTCACTATGTTGCACAAGTCTTATAGTATTGATCCTTCTAAAATGGGCGTGAAATCTATTTATAGTTATTTTCACTATATCACTGATAAAAATAAAGAGAACAATATTCAACATATTTTTGACACCTATGATGTTCTTTTAAAGGCAGTAAAAGATAAATTGAATTATTACTCTATCAAATTAGACAACTACTCTTTAAAGGAGCAAAATGGTAACGGATTAACTTCAAAAGAAAAATCTTTAAGAAGGGCCTATGAAAATAATTCTAAAGCTATTGGTCAAGTAGAAGAGGGTTTGGATAAAATGATTATAGATCTTTCTACTTGCGAACGTTTGATTTCTTTGTATACCAGAGATTCTCAAGAGAACCTACACAATGGTCCTTGGTTAAAAAGTGCAGTTTCTAGAATGTACAAAAAAGAATGTACAGACAATTCTTTTTACGATCAATTGGTAGAGGCGTATGTAGCAGCTGAACCCTCTCCAGAGGCCTCTGTTTTTTACGCGGGAATCTTGTTAAAAAACAATGAATTTGACAAGGCAAAAGAATATTTTGAACAAGCTGTTGCTCAAGAAACAGATGCATTTAAAAAAGCGGGGTATTTGTATAAGATTGCCCAGATTATGAGAAAGAAAGGCCGCAAGGCAGAAGCTAGAAATTACGCTAGAAAGGCCATACAGCAAAAGAGGAGTATGGGAGAAGCATATCTTTTAATTGCGAGTTTGTATGCTTCTAGTGCTAATGATTGTGGTAATTCTGAATTTGAAAAGAAAATGGTTTATGTAGCTGCTTTAGATATGGTAAATATTGCAGCTGTAGTGGATCCTTCAAATCAAAAAAGAGCTAAAAAATACTCCAAAAGTTATAAATTTTCAATTCCGTCAAAAAAATTAATATTTACGGAAGGATTAAATTCAGGAGACTCCTTTAAAATTGGATGTTGGATCGATGAAATTGTACAGATTCCGCAATTTTAAGAATAAAAGTAAAACTATTTAATATAAATAACATGCTTTGAAGATTTCTAGAAACACATATATAAACATTTTTGTCATTATTTTGGTTAGTTTGTTTTTTTCATGTGTAAATAGTGTAAAAGAAGTCAATGATTTTTTAGCAGATAAGAATTTACCTGTAGGAGTATCTGAAAACATATCGCATGTATATAAAGATTCGGGAAGAGTAACTGCGCGTATGATAACTCCTTTGTTGCTCGATTTTTCGAATCGTAAGCAACATCCCTATTCAGAATTCCCCAAAGGGATCAAATTGGTAATGATTGCTAGAAATAGTTCTGATTCTACAACCATTACAGGCGCGTATGCAATTTCTTATAACAAGACCTCCGTTTCAGAAATTATTGGAGAGGTCGTTGTTTATAATCATACTGAAGAGTCAAAATTAGAAACTTCTCAGTTGTATTGGGATCAAAAAACAAATTATTTATTTACAGAAAAAGAGTTTAAATTAACGCTCGAAAACGACACAATACATGGAAAAGGCTTTGAATCTAAACACAATTTAAGTGAGTGGATTTTAAAAAAAACCAGTGGAAATATACATATCAAAGAAGAATAGCTTATGAACACATTTAATAAATTTTTAGAATTTGCCTACCTAATCATAGGGGTTGTTTTTATAGTGGAAGGTATTGTAAAATGGTTTGAAGAACCGCAAAAATCGTATTTATCGATTATTTTTGGACTGTTGGCCATTTTCATGTTTTTCTTTAAACGCAGGTTTAGAAAAAAAAGATTGTAACTACCCATTTAGTTTATTTAACAAATAAAATATGGAGTTAGAGATAGCCATAATTATTGTTTCAATATTGTTTTCAGCTTTTTTTTCAGGTATGGAAATTGCATTTGTTTCTGCAAATAAACTCCATATCGAGTTAGAGAAAAAAAGAGAGGGATTGGTTTCACGGATATTGGGGAAATTTACTAAAAATTCCTCAAAATTTATTACGACAATGTTGGTCGGGGACAATATTGCTTTAGTCATATATAGTTTTTATATGGGAAAGTTTATAGTGGAGGTCCTCTTGCCTTTTTCCCCATTCCCCATTGTAAATGATTTTTTGATACTGTTGGTGCAAACCCTTATTTCTACCTTGTTAATTTTGGTTACAGCAGATTTTTTGCCAAAAGCGATCTTTAGTATTTATGCAAACGAGACTTTAAAGTTATTTGCAATTCCGGCATACATTTTTTATGTTCTTTTTCATTATGTATCTGATTTTATAACAGCCATATCTGATTATCTATTAAAGATCTTTTTTAATGTTAATAAGACGGTTTCTCAAAAGGAATTTAGTAAGGAGGAGTTGGGGGATTATATTACAGAGCAATTAGATATAACTGACGAAACTAAAGAATTAGATTCAGAGATTCATATTTTTAAAAATGCACTTGATTTCCACAAGGTAAAAGCTCGTGAAATTATGGTTCCTAGAACAGAGATTATAGCTGTCGAAATTCATGAGTCTGTTGCAAACATTAAAAAATTATTTATAGAAACAGGACTGTCAAAAATAATTGTTTACAAATCTTCTTTGGACGATATTTTAGGGTATGTTCCTGTTTTCGATCTGTTTAAAAAACCTAAAAGTATTAAATCTGTTTTAATGCCAGTTGAAATGGTTCCTGAATCTATAGGAATTAGCGATGTATTAAATGTTTTAATCAAGAAGCGAAAAAGTATTGCACTTGTTTTAGATGAATATGGAGGGACATCGGGTTTAATTACTGTTGAGGATATTGTAGAAGAATTATTTGGAGAAATTCAAGACGAACATGATACGGTTGAGTTGGTTGAATTAATACTTCAAAAAAATGAGTATAAATTTTCGTCTAGATTAGAGATAGATTATTTGAATGAAAATTACGAGTTAGAGATACCTAAAAAAGAAGGTTATGAAACGCTTGGAGGCTTTATACTAGAGCATATAGAGCGGATTCCAGAAAAAGGAGCATTGCTGCAAATAGATAAGTTTGAGATTGAGGTTTTAAAGGTGAGTCGTTCTAAAATCGAAGAAGTTCGTTTAAAAGTAGCTAAGGGATAGAATGACTTTAAAAGTTTCTAAAGCTTCAACTTTTTTTATTAAATACTAAATTGTATTTTCGCACACTATCATTAAACAATAATAATTTAATACAATGGCAATATTATCAAAAATTAGAGAACGCTCAATGTTTTTAATCGTGGTGATCGGAATGGCGCTGTTTGCTTTTGTTGCAAGCCCAAAAGATATTTTAGATTTTTTTAATTCAGATAAGGTAAATTCTGTAGGAGAAATCAATGGAGAAACGATTAGTAGAAAAGATTTTGCAAATAGTTTAGAAATTTACAAGTCTAATTCAAGGAATAACATTTCAGAAACACAAGCTGTAAATACCGTATGGAAACGTGTTTTGAGTGAAAAGATATACAAGAAACAATTAGAGGAAGCAGGAGTTGTAGTGGGTGAAAAAGATGTATGGGATGCGATTATTGAAATGCCGAATATTAAAAACGCAGCTTTGTTTCAAAATGAGATTGGACTTTTTGATGAGGAAAAATTAAAAGAGTATCTAGTAAACCTCAAGGAAAATTCCCAAGAACAAGGAAATTCGGCATGGTTAAATTGGTTAGATACAGAAAAAAATGTAAAAGCCCAGTTAGAAAAAAATACTTATACGCAACTGGTTGAATTAGGGATAGGCGCATCTTTAGAAGAAGGAGAAAGAAACTATTATGAAAATCAAACCAAATTGAGTGGTTCGTATGTGTATGTGCCTTATACTACAATTAATGATAGTTTGGTTGAGGTTAGCTCTTCGGAGATTGATGCCTATATAAAATCACATGCTTCTGAGTTTTCAGTAGAAGCTAGTAGAGATATGAGTTATGTAAAATTTGACATAGCTGCTTCAAAAGAAGACGAAAAAGAGTTAAAAGACGAATTGTCACTTCTTGTAGATACTTTTGAAACTACTGAAGATGTAGATGAATTTATATTAGAAAATGAGTCGGATTTGCCTATTGATTCTAAGTATTTGTTTAAAAAGGATTTGCCTTCCTCAGTTGTAAATCAGATATTTTCTGCTAAAAAGGGTCGTGTAGTAGGGCCTTATAGATCAGAGAAATATTTCAAATTGTCAAAGGTTGTTGACTTTGTTAAGATTCCAGATTCCGTAAAAGCCAGTCATATTTTAATTTCTTATGCTGGATCTCGGTCTGCAGATGCCAGTGTAACAAGAACAGAAGTGCAGGCAAAAAAAATGGCAGATAGTATTCTAAGAGTGTTAAAGAAAAAGAAATCTAAGTTCTCGGATTTTGCCAAAGATTTTTCTGCCGATAAATCAAATGCTGCTAAAGGTGGTGATTTAGATTGGTTTGGATATGGTCAGATGGTTCCTGAATTTAGAGACTATGCTTTTACAAATAAGAGAGGGGCTATTGGAATTGTAGAGACAATTTTCGGATTTCATATTGTAAAAATTGATGCACAAAAAAATATTCAAAAGGTCGTTCAATTGGCTGATTATGCCAAAATGATTTCTGCCTCTGAGGCGACTGAAAATGAAGTGTTTGAAAAAGCAGAAACCTTGGCATACGAATTGTCTAAGGGTAAAAAATTAGCAGATCTTGTAAAAGAAGGGAATTATACTTCGACACCTTTAATAGGGATTAAAGAGATGGAAGATCGTATTCCAGGGATTGGAAAAAATAGAGCCATTGTAAGATGGGCTTTTAATAATGAAACAAATGTGAATGATGCAAAGAGATTTGATCTAGACAAAGGATACGCTGTTGTTTTGCTGACAAGTAAAACTAAAAAAGGATTGTCCTCAGCGTCTAAAGTTTTAACAAAAGTAAAGCCAATTTTGGTAAAAGAGAAAAAAGCAAATTTAATCGCAGATAAAGTTGAGGCTACCGATTTAGCCAATATTGCAAAAAGAGCGAATACCACTGTAAAAACATTTTCAAATATAACCATAGGTGCATCTGTTATATCAGGTTTGGGTCTAGAGCCAGCTGTTGTAGGTACTATGTATGCTTCTGAAACGAATAAGGTGGTTTCAAATATTGCAGGGCAAAAAGGAGTATTTTCTTTTGTAGTATCTAAAAAAGAGGCTCCAGCACCATTATCAAATTATGAAGAATCCAGACGGAATTTAATAAAAGATTATCAAAATAAAATTACAAGGCAACTTTATGATGCTTTAGAGGACTTGTCAATTATTAATGATAAGAGATCAACCATGTATTAGAAAAGTTTTCGGCTACTAATTTTTGTAGGATATGTAAAAGGGTTAGATTAGTAATTAATGAGTAGTATATTCTTACAGATAACGTTTATTTTAAATAAAAGTAGCATAGTTTAAGACAAAAGTTGCATATATAAGTTTAATTAATTAAATTTGTTCCTTTGAAATTGAGAATGGTTCTATAACTCATGGCTTGTTGTTTTTACTTCTGTCGGTAGTTATCGTTTTAGTAGTTGAATTTACTTACCATTCATTTGGTTAATTTATAGATATTGGTTATTTATTCGGGGGGATTTATAACCTTAAAAGGGTTCTTGCTGCTAGGCTAAGAACCCTTTGTTTTTTGAAGGGTCTATCATTAAATTTTCTCTTTTAAACTTTGGTAATCAAGATAAATGAAAGTAGATAAAAAAACCACCAAAAGTAATACTTCTGATGGTTTTTATAAAGGTGTCTTATTAAAAATTAGTCTCTTTTTTCTCTAGGTTTTCTATCATCTCTACGATGGTTTCGGCCTCTGTTAGAATCTCTTGAATCTCTTGGAGGTCTTGCTACATAGCCCTCAGGTTTTTCTAATAGTGCTTTTCGGGATACTTTTTCTTTACGTGTTCTAGGGTCGATACCAAAATATTTAACCTCAAATACATCGCCCATATTTACAACATCTGTAACGTTTTCTGTTCGTTCCCAAGCTAATTCACTTACGTGTAGTAAGACTTCATTTCCTGGAGCTTCTATGTATTCTACAACGGATCCAAAGTCAAGGATTTTAATCACTTTTACTTCGTAGGTATTTCCCTTTTCAGGTTTGAAAGTAATGGATTCAATTTTAGCGATAACGGCATCAATTCCTTCCTGTTCAGTCCCTAATATTTCAACAATTCCTTCTTCAGTGATCGGGTCTTCATTAATAACGATTGTACATCCTGTTGTTTTTTGTAATTCTTGAATTACTTTTCCGCCAGGTCCAATAAGAGCACCAATAAATTCGTTGGCAATTCTTCTTGTAATCATTTTTGGTGAATGTGGTTTTACATCTTTGTTAGCCTCTGAAATGGTATCCGTTAATTTAGACAATATGTGCAATCTTCCATCAAGTGCTTGTTTTAATGCATTCACTAAAATTTCGTATGACAGACCTTTTACTTTTATATCCATCTGGCAGGCAGTTATCCCATCAGCAGTTCCCGTTACTTTAAAGTCCATATCTCCCAAGTGATCTTCATCTCCTAAGATATCAGACAATACAGCATAACGGTCGCCGTCAGAAATTAATCCCATGGCAATTCCAGAAACAGGTTTTTTAATTTGAACACCTGCATCCATTAGCGCCATTGTTCCAGAGCAAACAGTCGCCATAGAGGAAGAGCCGTTAGATTCTAAGACCTCAGAAACTACTCGTACGGTATATGGACAATCTTCTGGAATCATTCCTTTTAAGGCACGTTGTGCTAGGTTTCCATGTCCGACTTCTCTTCGAGAAGTTCCCCTTAAAGGTCTTGCTTCTCCTGTACAGAACGGAGGGAAGTTATAGTGTAAATAAAAGGTTTCTTCTCCTTGATAGGTTGGCATGTCAATTTGATTTGCCTCTCTAGAAGTTCCTAATGTTACTGTTGCTAGTGCCTGTGTTTCTCCTCTTGTAAAAATAGATGAGCCGTGTGTAGAGGGTAAGTAATCAACCTCACACCAGATAGGTCTAATGTCTGTAGTTTTTCTACCGTCTAATCGCAAACCTTCACTTAGGGTTAGTTCACGGACTGCATTTTTTTGAGCTTTGTTGAAGTATTTTCCAATCAAGTCTCCGTATTCTTCTAATTCTTCTTCTGAGAATGATGAAATAATTTCTTCTTTTACCTCAGCGAAAGCACTTGATCTTTCTACTTTTGAAGTTCCTTTTTTGGCGATGTCATAGCATTTTTGATAGGCAGCATCATTTATTTTGGAAGCTAATTCTTCGTTCTCTTCTGCAACCTCATATTCGCGTGTTTCTTTTTTACCAAATGCTTCTGCTAAACGAACTTGAGCTGCACATTGTACTTTAATAGCTTCGTGGGCAAATTTGATTGCCTCTGCCATTTCTTCTTCTGAAATTTCATCCATTTCACCTTCAACCATCATTACAGAGTCAGCGGAGGCTCCAATCATCATATCGATGTCAGCTTCTTCTAATTGAGTTCTACTTGGGTTGATAATAAACGCTCCATTTACACGTGCAACCCGAACTTCAGAAATCGGAGTTTCAAAAGGAATGTCACTCAATTGAATTGCTGTTGAAGCAGCTAAACCTGCCAATGCATCAGGCATTACATTTTCGTCATGAGACATTAATTGAATCATAACTTGTGTTTCGGAATGATAATCTTTTGGGAATAGCGGACGTAAAACGCGGTCTACCAAACGCATTGTCAATACTTCTGCATCTGTTGGTCTCGCTTCTCTTTTAAAGAAACCTCCTGGATACCTTCCTGCAGCAGCGAATTTTTCTCTATAATCTACTGTTAGGGGTAAAAAATCTACTGGGCTTGCTTGATAGTTTGATACTACTGTACACAATAACATGGCATCTCCCATTTTTACAACAACTGAACCGTGGGCTTGTTTTGCCAATTTACCGGTTTCTAATGTGATGGTTCTTCCATCGCCGAAGTCTATTACTTCGTTAAATACTTTTGGAATCATAAGTTTTAATTCTAGATTAATACTAAACTTTTTGTTGTGTGTTGTTCGGGTTTGTTGAATTCCCTGTGGAGTAGTACTAGGTTTATTATAAAAAAAGAGGCAATATATATTGCCTCTTTATATAAGGGTTTTACTTTCTTAAATTCAATTCCTTGATAATGGCACGGTATCTTGCAATATCGGTTTTGATTAAATAATCAAGTAGGTTTCTTCGTTTACCTACCAATTTTACTAGAGAGCGCTCTGTATTAAAATCTTTACGATTTGTTTTTAGGTGCGCTGTTAAGTGGTCAATACGGTGTGTAAATAAGGCAATTTGACTTTCTGTAGATCCTGTGTTTGATTCGGATCCTCCGTGTTTTTTAAAAATTTTTTCTTTTACTTCTTTAGTTAAATACATGCTAACATTAAATTTTAGTATTAATTATTTTTATGTATTGATAAGCGTTTTATCAAGGGTGCAAAGATAGTATTATTTTTTAATTAAGCAATTTCGTTTTAATGAACATTATAAGTAGATAATAAAAATGTGAACAAGATATTTATTTAAGTATATTTGCATTCTCGAAATTTGAGAATCAGTTTTTAGATATTGTTTTCGGGGTGTAGCGTAGCCCGGTCATCGCGCCTCGTTTGGGACGAGGAGGTCGCAGGTTCGAATCCTGCCACCCCGACAAAAAAGCCTTGCATTTGCAAGGCTTTTTTTAGAATAGTTATAAAAAAAACGCTTTAAAAATATTTTTAAAGCGTTTTTTATTTTTTTTACCTAATAATAATTATAGGGAAGCTACGTGTTTTGTCAATTTAGACTGTAGATTTCCAGCTTTGTTTTTATGAATCACATTATTCTTGGCCAACTTGTGTAACATGGCTATTACAAGAGGAAGTTCTTTTTCAGCTTCTTTTTTTACAGTAAGTGCTTTTAAATCTCGGATAGCATTTCTGGTAGTTTTGTGCTGGTACTTATTTCTCAACTGCTTTTGACCGTTGCTTCTTATTCTTTTTAATGCTGACTTGTGATTTGCCATAATGTTGTTTTTAAAACTTATTTGTAGTCCGTAGGGGAATCGAACCCCTGTTACATGGATGAAAACCATGCGTCCTAACCCCTAGACGAACGGACCGTTGTATTGCTTTTTAAAGCGAGGCAAAAATATAAACTTTTTTATGATTGGCAAAATTTATTCAAACTTTGTTTGCTTTTTATTCTCGGTTTTTAATGGTAAGAAAAAGAACGCGGTATTTTGTTTCTTTATATACTTATCATATAGATTAATTTTTAATGTGAGTATTAATTTTTTAAGGGCCTTTGATTTCTTAAAAACAGCATTGATTTACGGGTAAAAAATGGCCTCATAGTTTTGTAAATAGGCGCTGTTTTAATAGGCCTTTGCAAACAAAACTCTTTTTGTTGAAGGTTTCCCAGAGTAAACACAGGTTCCTTCTTCGTCTTCCGTATCTATAGGAATACAACGAATGGTAGCTTTTGTAATTTCTTTGATCTTATCTTCAGTTTCTTTGCTTCCATCCCAATGCGCCAATACGAACCCTCCTTTGGTTTCCAGGATGGTTTTAAATTCTGAGAAATTATCCGCTTTTGTAATATGTTTGTCTCTATTGTTTTTGGCCTTTTTCAATAAATTTTCTTGAATCTCATTTAATAAGAATTCAATGTGTTCTTCAATTCCTTGTTGAGATACGACTTCTTTTTCTAAAGTATCTCTTCTGGCCAATTCTAGGGTTTTATTTTCCAAGTCTCTTGGCCCCATAGCAATCCTTAAAGGAATTCCTTTCAATTCATACTCAGCAAATTTCCAACCAGGTTTATGGGTCGTTCTTGTGTCGTATTTTACAGAAATTCCTTTCTGTTTTAATGCGTTGACTATTTCTTTTGCTTTTGTAGAAATAGCTTCTAATTGTTCATCGTTTTTATGGATTGGTATAATAACTACTTGAATAGGAGCTAGTTTAGGAGGTAGGACCAATCCCAAATCATCAGAGTGAGTCATAATTAAGCCTCCAATCAATCGTGTAGAAACCCCCCAAGAGGTTGCCCAAACATATTCTTGTTTTCCTTCTTTATTAGTGAATTTAACATCAAAGGCTTCTGCGAAATTTTGTCCTAAGAAATGTGAGGTTCCTGCTTGTAGAGCTTTACCGTCTTGCATTAATGCTTCTATCGTATAAGTGTCTAAGGCACCTGCAAAACGTTCACTTTCTGTTTTTAGCCCCTTTATAACAGGCATAGCCATATGGTTTTCCGCAAAATTAGCGTAAACTTCTTGCATGGTTGCTGCTTCCGCCAAGGCTTCTGCTTTAGTAGCATGTGCAGTATGTCCTTCTTGCCATAAGAATTCAGCGGTTCTTAAGAACAAACGTGTTCGCATTTCCCAACGCACCACATTTGCCCACTGATTAATGAGTAGTGGCAAGTCTCTATATGATTGGACCCAACCTTTGTAGGTGTTCCAAATAATGGCTTCACTTGTAGGACGAACAACCAGTTCTTCTTCTAATTTTGCATTCGAATCAACAATGAGTTTCCCTTTGTTGTCAGGGTCACTCTTTAATCTGTAATGGGTAACTACAGCACACTCTTTTGCGAATCCTTCGGCATTTTTTTCTTCAGCTTCAAATAAACTTTTAGGAACGAATAGTGGGAAATAAGCGTTTTCATGTCCTGTTTCTTTAAACATAGTATCCAAGGCTTTTTGCATATTTTCCCAGATAGCATAGCCATAGGGTTTGATAACCATACAGCCTCTTACAGCAGAGTTTTCTGCTAAATCTGCCTTTACAACCAATTCGTTGTACCATTTGGAATAATCCTCACTGCGTTTTGTTAATTTTTTACCCATCTAAAAAACTTTGGCATAAATATTGCGAATCAACATAACAAAGGGTTGATTTCTTTTCGCAAAACTAATTAATTTTAGGTTGTTCAACAATAAAAACACAAGGATTATGAAACTTTATAAAACGTTTTTAATAAGCTTTAGCAAATTTTTGAGCATCTTACTTGTTTTGATAGGATTATATTCTTGTGGATCTTCTCAGCATTACAGTTATTATTCTGATGGTATTTATATTACTAGAAACGATCGAAAAGATATTCGAGATGTAAATCGAACCTTTTCAAGAGGAATCTCAGGTTTAGAAATGGACTCTTACAATTTTAATCAGCGCATTTTAGAAAATGATTCAACGGCTTATAAAGCCCCAGATCAGGAGTCTCAGAATACTTATAAACCAAGCATTGAAAGAGTCAACTACACCGTATATATGAGTGTGGGGGATCCTTATTGGAATTATTACAGACCTTATAGACACTACGATTATTATGGTTGGTCATACTATCCGTACACTTATCAGTCATACAGTCCTTGGTTTTATCACAACTACGGCTATTATAGACCGTATCATTCAGATTATTTTTATAATAATCATTTTTATCACCGTCATAGAGGTGTTAATTCAAAAACTTACGGTAAGCGAAATACCCACTCAACGACTTCTTTACATCGTAGAAGTAATACATATGTAACAAGTAATCATAAAAGAAATTTAAATAACAACCGAAACAAAAGGGTTATTTATCAAAGCCGAAATAATACGCAAAGAAATACGGGTTATAATACCCATAGAATAAATTCAATCAGTAGGAGTAATTCCAATAATTCTAGTCAGAGGAGTGCTAATTACAGCACTTCTAACTCATCTAGTAGTAGTACTTCAAGCTCTGGTTATAGTCGCCCAAGCAGAAGAAGTTCAAGTACTTATATTTCCTCAAATGCCGCTAGAAGACGTTAATAGAGATTGGTTTTGGGTGGCGTTATAAAATGGATTACAATGGTAAAAAAATTTATATTATTTGGTTTGTCGCTGTTGTACAGCACGATGTTTTACGCACAAACTTACAGTTATGATCATTTAGGTATCTTGTTTTCTAAAGAAGATTATAGGGGTTCGGCCCGGTATAATGCCATGGGAGGTGCCTTTGGTGCCTTGGGGGGTGATGTAAGTGCTTTGTATGTAAATCCTGCAGGAGGAGCTGTTTTTTCGCAGAGTGAAATTTCCGGGGCATTGGTTTTAGATACCAAATACACCAATACGAAGTATTACGGTACCCTTACAGATAATGAATATTACAATATAAATATAGAGGTTCCTCATTTTGGGGCTGTTTTTGTTTTTGACAATCCAGATTACAGTTCCTTTTGGAAGAAATTTTCGTTCGGGTTAAATTATAGTATCACGAATGATTTTTCTAATGCTTATAGGGTAAAAGGGAATAATGATTTAAACATTGCTTATTCCATTGAGGATGATCCAACAAGTCCTTATAATCAAACGGTAGAACAGGTGTTTAAAAATGAGGTTAAAGGCTATTCTAGTGTGTTTGGTTTTTCTTTTTCATCTGCGTATAAAGATCGTTTATACTTAGGGGCATCAATCAATTTACATGAGATTGATTTTTTTCAGAATACTTCTTTAGAAGAGATTAATCAGCATGAAACGGTTGATTCTACTCAAGTAGTTTCTTACGGAGATTATCTTTCAGAGTTGAGTCAAGGAATTTCTTTGGGTATTGGTTTGATTAGTCGCCCAACAAATCATTTGCGTTTGGGACTGTCGTATCGGACCCCTATCTGGTTTTATGAAATTTCAGAAGAAGACGATTATAATTATCTAGATTACAGTCTTAGAACACCAGGTAAATTAACGGCGAGTATGGCTTATATCTTTAATCAATACGGATTGATTAGCTTAGATTATGCTACAGCAAATTTTCAAAATGTTTATCTCAGTGGACCAGAAGATTTTTCTGCTGAAAACAATGATTTTAAAATGGCTTTAAACAACAGGCAGCAGTCTGTTCATTTAGGAACGGAATGGAGATTAAAACAATGGAGTATTAGAGGGGGGTATTTGTATAGAGAAAATCCTCTTAAACAAGCCTTTCCTTCTGACCACACTAGAGGTTTTTCTACAGGGATAGGCTATAAGTCGGGGGATACCAAATTTGATGTTTCTTATGAAAAAACTTCACATACTGACTTTTATGGTTTTTACGGAGCCAAAACTGCTCCGGCTGAATTAGATATTGATCAATCTAAAATCACCTTTGGACTTTCTTTTGTGTTCTAAAATCTTTGAATATTTTGATCTTGTAGGCATTTTATTTTAGAGGAATTAGCGTACTTTTGTAAGAAATATTCTTTTGATGCAAATCCACAAGATACAAATAGAACCTACCAATAATCCTGCAATTATTAAATTTGCCAGCAATCAGCTTTTGACCAAAGGCGGAAGCTATCAGTACAACAATGTTGATGAAACAAAGGAATCACCATTATCACAGCAATTGTTTTGTTTGCCTTTTGTAAGTAAAGTTTTTATTAGTGCTAATTTTATTGCAGTTGAAAAATTTGATATTGTTACGTGGAGTGAGGTTCAAGAAGAGCTTAGGGAGTTGATTGAGATCTATTTGAATCAGGGAAATTTTGCAGTTACAAATGCAGCAGAACCCAAGAAAATTGCAGTTGAAATTTATGCAGAGGCCACTCCAAATCCATCCGTTATGAAATTTGGGTCGAATCGATTGCTCACAGAAAAAGAGGTGGAATACAAAAATAAAGAGGCAACCACAAATTCTCCTTTGGCAGCAGCATTGTTCAAATATGATTATGTTAAAGAAGTTTATATTGCAGAGAATTACATTTCTATTACCAAAAATGAAAGTGCTGAATGGACCTCTGAGCTGATCAATGAGATTAGGCAATTTATCAAAGTGTATATTGAATCTCATAAATTGATTGTCGATGAAACAATTTCGGTTTCAAAAACAGAAACATCAAGTTTTAATACAGTAGATTTACAAGGAACTGCTCTTGATATTTCAGGAATTTTAGAGGAATATGTAAAACCAGCAGTAGCAGCTGATGGAGGGAATATTATTTTTCAATCCTATGATAAAGAAACACAGGTTGTAAGTGTCATATTACAAGGGGCTTGTAGTGGTTGTCCGTCATCAACAGTGACTTTAAAAAACGGAATTGAAACCATGTTAAAAGAAATGCTTCCAGACAAAATAAGTTCGGTGGTTGCCGTTAACGGATAATATAAGTTGTCTTTCAAATATGTCAAAAAAAATCACCCCTTATAAAACATCAAGTTTAGGAAAAAAGGAGCAAATCGCTCAAATGTTTGATAGGATCTCTCAAAATTACGATGGGTTAAACCGGCTTATATCTTTTGGGATTGATGTTAAATGGCGTAAGAAAGTGATTAAAATTGTCAGTAAAACCAAACCAAATAAGGTTTTAGATATTGCAACCGGAACGGGTGATCTGGCGATAATGATGTCTAAATTTAATCCGGAAAAAATAATTGGCTTAGATATTTCTTCAGGAATGCTCAACATCGGAAAACAAAAAATAGCAGACAAAGGTTTGGCAGATAAAATAGAGATGGTTTTAGGGGATTCAGAAAACATACCATTTAATGACAATTATTTTGAGGCGATTACAGTTTCTTTTGGGGTTCGTAATTTTGAAAATTTAGACAAGGGATTGAAAGAGATTTTCCGAGTATTAAAACCAGGAGGGGTTTTTGTGGTGTTAGAAACGGCAGTACCTACTAAAACACCATTTAAACAAGGTTATAATTTATACACGAAGTGTATTTTGCCCTTGCTGGGGAGGTTTTTTTCTAAAGATAGGCTAGCCTATTCTTATTTGTCGGAATCAGCAAATTCATTTCCTTTTGGACAGGTGTTCAACAATATTTTAGAAAAAAATGGGTTTAGTAATTGTCGGGACATTCCGGTTACATTTGGAGTGGCTTCTATTTATACAGCAACTAAAAGATAAATATGGAATGGTTTCGAGTTGTAAAAGACAGGTAGTATTTAATAATTCTATTAATTAAAATAAGAAAACAAGTGAAACAGAATAGTGTGCTTATTAGCTTTTTTGTGGTTTTAATTTCTACGGGAGTTTTGGGGCAAACAAGAAAAGTGAATCAACTTCCTAATTTTGACAAACACCTAATTCACTGGGGTTTTTACCTTGGAATGAATCATAGAGATTTTAAGGTTGATTATCAGCAGAGTAATTATCCTAATACAAGTATTGTTTTTGACAATCAAATTGGGTTTAATGTAGGGTTGATTGGAAATTTACGAATCAATGACTATTTTAATTTGCGTTTAGAGCCTGGTTTATTCAGTAATTCGGGTACGATTTACTTTGAAAATACACCCACAAATATGATAACCGAGGCAGAAATATCTTCTACGTATTTACATCTTCCTCTGTTGTTAAAAATAAGTTCAAACAGGTTGAATAATACAAGACCTTACCTGATAGGCGGATTTTCCTATGACCATAATTTTTCAAGTAATCAGAAAAATTCTGATGATAATTCTAATGGAGAATTTAGGATGAAAACATCTAATTTTATGTATGAAATAGGTTTTGGGGTCGATTTTTATTTCCATTATTTCAAATTCTCACCTTCTATTAGAGGACAGTTTGCAATGACCAATGAGTTATTATATGATGAGGATCCAGATAGTCCTTACACATCTCCTATTAAATTTATGGGCACCAGAGGTGTTTTTTTAAAGGTTACTTTTGAATAGGTGTTAAGTGCTTCTGTTAAATTCACTTAATAAAATAGCTGTGGCAGTAGCTACATTTAGACTTTCTGCGGTTTCACTTTTTTTGAATTTTGGAATTGTTACCTGGTGTGAGCTCAACTTTTGAATTTCTGGACGAATTCCATTGGCTTCATTCCCCATTATTAAAAGAGCCCTTTTAGGTAAGCAGGTCTTATATACATTTTCTCCTTTTATATTGGCAGTGTATTTAGGCAATTCTACGGTTTGTAAAAAATCTTTTAAATTGACATAATTAATTTGAACACGGGTTAATGAACCCATAGAGGCCTGTACCACTTTAGAGTTATAACAATCAACGGTATTTTTGGAACAGATGAGTTGTTGAATTCCAAACCAGTCGCATAAACGAATGATGGTACCTAAGTTTCCTGGATCATTAATATCGTCTAGGGCAACGGTTAAACCTTCTGTTTTAATTGCTTTTGGTAAGGGTATTTTAAATAGCGCCAAAGCATGATTGGGCGTTTTTAATAAACTTACCTTTTTTAGATCATTTTCTGTGATTGTTTGAAATGGGCTGTGCTTAAATAAATTACTTACGGTATTTGTGACAAATAATGTTTCTAATTTTAGTGAAGATTTTAGTAATTCTTTTACAACTTTGATGCCTTCTGCTACAAATAGTTGGTGCTTGTTTCTTTGTTTTTTTTGGTTTAAACAGTTTATTAGTTTGATCTGGTTTTTGGAAAGGCTCATAAAAACTTAGATTTATTGACAAAAGTACACTTTTTAGGGATGATTCGTAATGTCGTAAATAATCAACGAACACTTACACCCGTATTACGACCGAAAAGTGCTATTTTTGGGATTCATTATGATTCGTTTTTACGTGCAAAAGAATTTTACAATATTATCGCTACTGTATATAGGATTTCTTGTCGTATTAAGTTCGTGTAGTGCCACTAAGTATGTTCCTAAAGGAGCCTATTTATTGCAAAAAAATCAATTGTTTATAGATGGTGATACTCATGCTGATTTGGAACTAAAAAAAATGATTGTTCAAAGACCAAATCAAAAAATATTGGGCTTGCCTTTTTTATTGTATTTCTATAATATTGGAAATAAAGACTATGAAGCTCTCTACCAGAAATGGTTGTTAAATAAGCCAAAGACTTATCGTTTTTTAGAAACTGTTTTTTCAGAAAAGCAGGCAGTTAGGGCGGGATTGGTCTATAAATCTTTTAATAATTGGTTTTTACAAAGAGGGGAAGCACCAGTTGTTTTAGACGATAACAAATCGAGGTTGAGTTTAGAGAAACTCAGAACGTATTATTTTAATCAAGGTTATTTTGATGCAGAAGTAGATTATGCGGTTGATTTAAAATTAAAAAAAGTAGCAGTCAGCTATAATATTATAAAAAACAAACCCTATTATCTTGACAGTATTGTTACAATGATTGACTCTAAAGTTATCGATTCTATTTATCAGGCTACGATAGCAACTAGTTTTTTAAATAAAAATGATAGGTATAAAAATGAAAATTTTAGAAAAGAGTCAAAACGGTTGACAAATATCTTTAGAAATTCAGGGATTTATCATTTTTCTGAAAATCAAATAGGGTTTTATGAAATAGATACGACAGCAAAAAATCATAAAACGCCCGTTTTGTTAAAGATAACGGATAGATTGTCTGAAAAGAATGGAGAGATTCAAAAGCACCCTCTAAAAATACAAAAGATAGCTAAGATAGATGTCTTTACAGATTACAGTTATGATAGAAAAGAGGATCTTTTTAAAGATACAGTAAATTATAAAAACTATACTTTTTATTCACATGACAAATTAAAATACAGTCCCAAATTTTTAGTTAACGCTATTTTTATTGAGCCAGGACAGATTTATAAGGATAGTACTAGAAATTTAACTCAAAAATATTTGCAACGATTGAAGAATTTTAAGCGTGTCAAAATTAGGTACAGCGAAATGAATGAGGATGAGCTTGTGGCTTCCATTTTTTTAACACCCTTAAAAAAATACACTATTGGAATTGATACAGAGGCTATTCATTCAAACATTAAACAATTGGGTTTTTCGGGAGGGCTTTCATTTTTGAATAGAAATACTTTTAAAGGGGCAGAACTTTTTAAGGTGTCATTTCAAGGAACTGTTTTTGATGTGTCTAAAAAAATGGGAAGTAATGACAAGCCTTTTAGTTCATGGGAATTAACTACTGAAGCTTCTTTGGAAATACCAAGGTTTATTTTGCCATTTAAAGTATCTAAAATTACGGATAAAAGTAAAAAACCGAAAACATTATTTTCCATTGGGAGTAGTTTTCAAAAAAATATAGGATTAGACAAACAGAAATTTACGGGGATACTTGATTACTCGTGGAAATCTAATAAGAAAACAACACATAATATTGAGTTAATCAATGCACAGTATGTAAAAAATTTAAACAAAAATTCGTATTTTAAAATTTACGCTTCAGAATACAATGATTTGAGAAAGGTGCAACAAGATTTCTTTCCAGAAGATTTGTTAACGACTACAAATGCCCTTGATTTTATCAATGAACACAGTAATGATAATTTTAAAAGTTCTCATCCTGATGAGTACCAGATTTTAAAAAATATAGCAAATAGAAATGAGATACTGACCACAGATTTTGTGATTCCTTCTTTTTCTTATAGCATTATTTACAATAATCAACTTGATTTTAAAGACAATGATTATTTTTTCTTCAGAGCGAATGTTTTAACAGCAGGTAATTTAGCTACTGCTGTTTCAAAAAAGTATTATAATAATGTAAAAACCTTTAAAGAAATTCCCATTGCTCAATTTGTAAAAATGGATCTTGAGTTTAAGAGATTTTGGGAAACGTCTTTTTCTTCTGTACTGGTGTACCGCTCTTTTTTAGGGATTGCTATTCCGTATGGAAATTCGTCAGAAATTCCTTTTAGTAAAAGTTATTTTATTGGAGGTTCTAATGATATTAGAGCTTGGAGAAGCTATGAATTGGGTCCAGGGGCCAGTAATACGGGTCTTGAATTTAATATTGGGAATTTAAAATTTATTTCAAACTTGGAGTATAGGTTTAAAATCAGTAAAAGTATAAATACTGCTTTATTTTTAGATGCTGGAAATATTTGGGGGATTAGTAGTTCTAAATTGACAAAAAATGATGGACAGTTTTCAGAGCTAGCGTCTTTAAAAAACATAGCTTTGGGTGCTGGTTTTGGACTTCGCTATGATTTTAATTTTTTTATATTGCGAATGGATCTAGGTTTTAAAACCTATGAGCCTTATTTAGAAGAAAAAAAATGGTTTCAGCATTTTAACTTTCAAAACAGTGTTTTAAACATAGGAATCAATTATCCTTTTTAATAGAATAAAACCTTTATTTGAAAGTTTTTATCATAGGTAAATACCTACAACGATTTCGTGGTTTTTTAACATCATCTCGATGTAAAATAGATCGATACTAATTAAAAATTCATACTTTTGCCTCAAATTTATCTTAAAAAAAACAAATATGGCTCATAATATCAAAGCAGGAGTTGCTACAGGAGATGCGGTTCAAGAGATTTTTAAATATGCAAAGGAAAAAAGTTTTGCTTTGCCTGCAGTTAATGTAATTGGTTCAAATACAATTAATGCAGTTTTAGAAACTGCAAAAGAATTAAATGCTCCTGTAATTATTCAATTTTCAAATGGAGGTGCACAATTTAATGCAGGAAAAGGGCTTTCAAACGAGGGTCAAAAAGCTGCTATTGCGGGAGGTGTTGCTGGAGCAAAGCATGTTCATCAGATGGCTGAAGCTTACGGGGTGCCAGTGATTTTACACACAGATCATGCCGCAAAGAAATTATTGCCTTGGATTGATGGATTATTAGATGCTAGTGAAAAGCATTTTGCTGAAACAGGTTCTCCTTTATATAGTTCTCATATGATAGATTTATCTGAAGAGCCAATAGAAGAAAATATTGATATATGTAAAGAATATTTAGCTCGTATGAGCAAAATGGGAATGACTTTAGAGATTGAATTAGGGATTACAGGAGGAGAAGAAGACGGCGTTGATAATTCAGATGTAGATGTTTCAAAATTATATACACAACCTGAAGAAGTAGCCTATGCTTATGAAGAATTGTTAAAAGTGAGTGATAAGTTTACAATCGCTGCTGCTTTTGGAAATGTTCATGGGGTATATAAGCCAGGGAATGTAAAATTAACTCCAAAAATTTTAAAAAACTCACAAGATTTTATTTCAGAAAAATACAAAGTGCCTCATAATACGATTGATTTTGTTTTTCACGGAGGTTCTGGATCTACAGTTGAAGAAATTAGAGAAGGAATTTCATATGGAGTAATTAAAATGAATATAGATACAGATTTACAATATGCTTTTATGGAGGGGATCAGAGACTTCTTTTCAGAAAATACAGCGTATTTACAATCTCAAATTGGAAATCCAACAGGTGATGACGCTCCAAACAAAAAATATTATGACCCAAGAGGTTGGTTGCGCAAAGGGGAATCTACGTTTAAAGAGCGTTTAAAGCTTGCTTTTCAAGATCTTAACAACGTAAATACACTATAGAGTAAATATAACAATAGTTATTAGATGCTCTTTATATTTTTAGTAAATTAGCTGTTCAAAACAACACGATATGTCATCTTGGTTTAAGAGAATAGAAAAGGGAATACACACTCCTACAGAAGCTAAAAAAGATGTTCCTAAAGGACTTTGGTACAAAACGCCTAGTGGAAAGATTGTTGACACAGAAGACTTAAAAGAGAATTTGTATGTAAGCCGTGAAGATGGGTACCACGTAAGGATTGGTAGTGCAGAGTATTTTGAAATTTTATTTGATGACAATGAATTTAAAGAATTAACAAAATCTTTAAAATCTACAGATCCACTAAACTTTAAAGATACTAAAGCTTATCCTGACAGATTAAAAGAAGTTTCGAAAAAGACAAAGCTTAAAGATGCCGTAAGAACTGCCGTAGGAAAATCTTTAGGAAATGATCTAGTGATTGCCTGTATGGATTTTGCTTTTATCGGAGGCTCTATGGGAAGTGTAGTTGGTGAGAAAATAGCAAGAGCCATCGATTATGCAATTAAAAATAAAACCCCCTTTTTAATGATTTCTAAATCAGGAGGAGCTCGTATGCAAGAAGCGCCATTTTCTTTAATGCAAATGGTAAAGACTTCTGCAAAATTAGCCTTGTTAGCAGAAGCAAAGGTTCCTTACATTTCTTTGTGTACAGACCCTACTACTGGTGGAATTACTGCGTCATTTGCGATGCTGGGAGATATTAATATAGCAGAACCAAATGCATTGATTGCTTTTGCTGGACCCAGAGTTGTAAAAGATACCACGGGAAAAGATTTGCCTGAAGGATTTCAGCGTTCAGAATTTTTATTAGAACATGGATTCCTAGATGCAATATATGAAAGGAAAGACCTTAAAAAGCAAATCAATTTATATATTGATCTTATTTTAAATCAAAAGATAAGATCTTAAGGTTCGGGTTTTACATATTTTTATTGTCTTTTTGATAAATACGTTTATTTTTTAATTTGTTGGAGTTCTTCATTTTATGTCGACAAATTTTTGGTCGATTAGTGAGGGCTATTTTTTTGTCGTCAGATTGTAAAAAATTACAAATAATAAGATTTTATAGTTTATTATTATCTTATTTTTGTTGCAGAAAAATAAGAAAATATGTCAAATACAATAGAGCAAATCAAATGTCTTATTATAGGTTCAGGACCTGCAGGGTATACAGCGGCTATTTACGCGGCTAGGGCAGATATGAAACCGGTTATGTATACAGGTTTACAGATGGGAGGTCAGTTAACAACTACTACAGAGGTCGATAATTTTCCTGGATATCCCAATGGAACAGATGGAACAGCAATGATGGAAGATTTAAAAAATCAGGCAGAGCGTTTTGGAACTGAAGTTCGATTCGGAATGGTTACCGAGGTAAATTTTTCAAAGGAAGTTGGAGGAGTTCATCGACTGACGGTAGATAATCAAACTGCTATAGAAGCAGAAACGGTTATTATATCTACGGGTGCCACCGCTAAGTATTTGGGCTTAGAAAGTGAAGAGCGTTTAAAAGGAGGAGGTGTTTCAGCCTGTGCTACTTGCGACGGTTTCTTCTATAAAGGACAGGATGTTATTGTTGTTGGAGCAGGAGATACTGCTGCAGAAGAAGCAACTTATTTGTCCAATATTTGTACAAAAGTGACCATGTTGGTTCGAAAGGACTATATGAGAGCTTCTAAAGCCATGCAACACAGGGTTGAAAAAACAGAAAATATAGAGGTTTTATACAATTCTGAAATTGACGAAATTATTGGAGATGCAGTTGTTGAAGGCGTTCGCGTTGTGAATAACAAAACACAAGTCAAACATGAGATTTCTGTAACTGGGGTATTTATTGCTATCGGGCACACGCCTAATACAAGTATTTTTAAAGATGTTTTGGAAATGGATGAAGCAGGCTATTTGATTACAGAAGGAAAATCTACTAAGACCAATATTTCAGGAGTATTTGCTGCAGGAGATGTTCAGGATAAAGAATATCGACAAGCTGTAACTGCTGCAGGAACCGGATGTATGGCTGCGTTAGATGCAGAACGTTATTTAGGATCTCTAGAGTAAGAGGATTTAAATTTATTTGATTTTACTAGGTCTTTGAGTTGGAATAAATCACATTTTTTTTTATTTTAGATACTCAAAATACTTAAGGACTTATCATGAGGTTTAAACCAAGTAAACTAAATTTTTATACACTTTATAAAATCCCTTCTTGCTACATTTCAGGGGTGCGCGTCAAGTCAATATCTGAAAATAAGGTAGTGGTACGGGTCAAACATAGATGGATTAATCAAAATCCTTTCAAATCGATGTATTGGGTAACCCAGGGAATGGCTTCAGAACTTGCCACAGGCCTTTTGATTATGCAAGAAATAGCACTTTCAAATAAAAAAATATCAATGTTGTTGATTAAGCAAAGTGGTAGTTTTGTTAAAAAAGCGAAGGGGACTATTTTATTTCCCTGTACAGATGATAAAGGTTTGATTCGAGAAGCTATTAAAAAGACGGTATCTACTGGAGAGGGACAAACCTTACTTCTTAACTCTAAAGGAGTAGATGAATCAGGAGATACGGTTTCAATGTTTAATTATGAATGGAGCCTGAAAGTTAAAAAAGACAACTGATAAACAATATGGTTGTCAGTTACTAATATCGATTATTCCAAAAAGTATTTTTAATCGGTTAAATCAAAAAAGTTATTTTGCTCAGATTTGATTTAGAGTAAGTATTTATGTATTGCTTTTGCAACACCATCATTGTGGTTACTGTCGGTAATTATATCAGCAGTTTTTAAAACTTCTTCTTTAGCATTTTGAACAGCTACTCCAATTTTTGCAGCCAAAAGCATTTCAATATCGTTGTAATTATCTCCAAATGCAATACAGTTTTCTAATAAAAAATCAGGATAGGAATTTGAAAGTAAGGTTTGTATTCCTGTGAGCTTTGAATTTTTTTTATTGGAAATTTCTATATAGGTATCTTTAGATCTGTATAGGTGCAATTCATCAGGAAAGTTTGTTTTTAAAGTATCCATTACAAGATCTAAGACTTCTTTGTTGCCCATACACATTATTTTATGCGCTCCTTTGTTTTGAATTTCCCAGTCTTTTACGACAGCATCAATAGGTTTTATAGCGGGGCTTACTTTGGTATTGTTTTCTTCTCTTTTTGCCCAAAAATCCATCGTTTCTACATACCAATTATTTTTATTGTATAAACTTATATGAAAGTCTTTATTTGAATTCAACTCCGAAATAACCTTAATGATATCTATTGGTATTTCTGAAGAGTGAATGCTTTTACCATTTACAAGTACCAAGGCTCCATTATAGCATATGATGGGAAGGCCTTGGATGTTTAAATCTTCTTGAATGTGATACATGGCACTTGGCATTCTCGAAGAAATTAAAATAAACGGAATGTTTCGTTTTGTAATATGTGCGACAGCTTCTTTTAAGGCTATTGAAGGAATTCGGTCTCTGTTTAATAGCGTTCCATCAATATCTGTAAAGGCAATATTAAGAGACATATTGGATTAACTTATGTTAGATTTATTCTTCCTTTTCTCGCTCTAGGATTGCTTTTACGATTCCTCTATGTACGAAAGAGTTTACTACTTTCCATCCAGTTTTTGCATAGCTGTTTAACAGTTCTTCAAAATCTGCATCTCTTTTAATAGGGGTGCTTTTTTGTTTGATAAATTTATATTCTTTCATAAGTAGTAGGTATTATTATTTTTTAGAGATTGGTTTTGGAGGCATTGGACCTCTTTTATGAATCACCAGACCGTTTAAAAAATTACGTAAAAACTGATCTTTACAGGCTACATACTTTGGGTGGTCTTCGTTTCTGTACAAAGCATTTATTTCACTTTTAGAAACTTTAAAATCAACTAGTCCCATGATATGTACAATATCGGTGTCCTTTAATTGTAAAGCAACTCTCAATTTTTTCAAGATATCATTGTTTGTCATACATGTATTTTTGCGTTTACAAAGATAGTTTTTTGTGATTGAAATTTTACTGTTTTCTTTTAGTTCTTATTTATCTATTTATGTGTAGGAGTAATTTATATTGGTTATTAGTTAGGGCTTTTATAATTACTATTTTTGTGGTATTCAGGTTAACAGTTTAAAATGACAAATATTTATCATGCAATTGGAATTATGTCCGGAACCTCTTTAGATGGGGTTGATCTTGTTTATGTAGAAATAGATGCAGGGAGTAATTATGCATATAAAATAATAAGTGGTAAAACTTATGGTTATACGAAGGAATGGAAGGAGGTGCTAAAAGGTGCGTTTTTGCAGTCGGACGATAGTTTAAGGGCGTTAGATATTTCTTATGGCACGTATTTGGGGCGTTTGGTTTTGAAATTCATTGAAGACTTTGCTATAGAGACAATTGATTTTATTGCCTCACATGGACACACTATTTTTCACAGACCAGAAGAAAAATTTACTTTGCAAATAGGTTGTGGAGAGGTGATTGCAAAAATGACAGGCTGTAAAGTCGTTTATGATTTTAGAACACAAGATGTTGCTATGGGTGGGCAAGGGGCTCCTTTAGTGCCTATAGGCGATCAATTGTTGTTTTCAGAATACGATTATTGTCTTAATCTCGGCGGTTTCGCAAATATTTCTTACAAAGAAGAAGGTGTTCGAAAAGCTTTTGATATTTGTCCGGTGAATGTCGTATTGAACCACTTTGCAAATCAGTTAGGGAAACCTTATGACAATAAAGGCGTGTTAGCCTCTAAAGGAACTATAAATGTGACTTTGCTCAATGAGTTAAACACAGATTCTTTTTATAATCTTTTGTATCCTAAATCTTTAGGGTTTGAATTTATTGCTACAAACGTATTGCCTTTAATAAGTAAGTATAATATTGAAATTCAAGATATTTTAAGAACTTTTATAGAGCATATAGCCATTCAAGTTTCTCGAGTACTTAAAAATTCAAAAACTTTGAGAATGTTGATTACTGGAGGAGGGGTTTATAATGATTTTTTGGTAGCACGTATTAGGTTATTATCAGGAGTCACGATAGAGGTTCCAGACAAACAATTAATCGAATTTAAAGAAGCCCTGATTTTTGCGCTTTTAGGTTTGTTGAGAATAGAAAACAAGGCCAATTGCTTAAAAAGTGTTACGGGTGCCAGAGTAGATCACAGTAGTGGAATTGTGATAGATGTCTGATTTTTTTGTTTTTGCTTAAGGATATTTAAAAAGTTAATAAAAACCACTTGTAAAGTTGAAAAAAAAGGCGGGAATTAAATCAGTTTTAAGTTCAAATTTAGTAGTTTGGTCCATTCAATTTTTAATCAGATATTAGTATGTTTCAGTATTTTTTAGGCAATAGTCCAAGGTGGTTTAAAACCGCGATGATCTTTTTTTTATTGATCAATATACCCGTATATTTTATTAATCCAACAATTTGTTCGTGGCTGTTTATAGGAGAGTTTATTTTCACTTTAGCCATGGCTTTAAAGTGCTATCCATTGCAGTCGGGAGGTTTGTTAGCGATACAAATTTTAGCTTTGCAACTTACCACTCCTAAAAATGCTTTTCATGAAATTTCACAAAATCTAGAAGTGATTCTCTTATTGGTCTTTATGGTTGCAGGAATTTACTTTATGAAACCTTTGTTGATGTTTATTTTTAGTAAGGTTTTTACAAGGATAAAATCTAAGATGCTTTTATCCCTATTATTTGTCTTCTTGTCGGCAGTTTTGTCTGCTTTTTTAGATGCTTTAACTGTTACAGCGGTATTAATTAGCGTAGCAGTTGGTTTTTATGGGGTCTATCACAAGATTCATTCTAGTGTAGAAGATTACAACAAAGATGGTATTTTAGATAAAGAAGAATTAAGTGGTCCAACCCTAGAGCAATTTAGGTCTTTTTTACGGAGTTTGGTTATGCACGGTTTAGTAGGTACTGCGCTTGGAGGCGTATGTACCTTGGTTGGGGAACCTCAAAATTTATTAATAGGTGAACGTATGGGTTGGGATTTTATTGAATTTTTTATTCAAATGGCACCCATTACAATTCCTGTACTAATTGGAGGATTATTTACAACAGCTATTTTGGAATGGACAGGTTGGTTTGGTTTTGGTGCTAAACTTCCAAAAATTGCCGATACGATTATTCAAAGTTATACAGAAAAGGAGGACGCTGAGAGAAAACCAAAAGAAAGTTACGGGCTTATTGTACAGGGGGTTGCGGCTGTATTATTGATAATTGCTTTGGCTTTGCATCTCGCTCCAGTTGGGTTAATCGGTTTAGGGCTTATTATTTTTCAAACGGCATTTATGGGAATTACTGAAGAACACGCCTTGGGTCATTCTTTTGAAGAGGCCTTGCCATTTACGGGCCTATTGGTGGTTTTCTTTGTGATTGTTGCCATGATTCACGATCAGCATCTGTTTAAACCAATTATTGACTGGGCCCTACGTCAAGACCCAACATCACAGCCAGGATTGTTTTATTTGGCCAATGGTTTTTTATCAGCCATTAGCGATAATGTTTTTGTTGCAACGGTTTATATAGGTGAAGTGCAACAAGCATTTAAAAGTGGGATAATCACCAGAGATAATTTTGAAAAATTAGCGATAGCCATTAATACAGGAACCAATTTACCAAGTGTAGCTACACCAAATGGGCAGGCAGCATTTTTGTTTTTATTGACCTCTTCATTGGCGCCTTTAATCAATTTGTCTTATGGCAAGATGGTAAAAATGGCTTTTCCTTATACGATTGTTCTTGGAGGACTCGGTTATATAATGGTAAAGATAATATTATAAATTTCTTTTTAGGGCTTAGTTGTGGCTAAATTGTCAAAAGAAGTTTTTAAAAGAGAAAACAATTTACAATTCGTAATTTCGTTTTAATTTAAATTTTAAACAATAGACTTATGTCAGTATTTTTTCAGCAAGAAATTATTAACACAGAAGAAAAGACCCTTTCTATTTATCAACTAATTATGGAAGGGGGTATTGGAGGTCAAATCATCATTGGAATTTTATTGACTTTGTTAACCATTTCCTTATATATCTATTTTGAACGTTTTTTTGCTATCAAAGCCGCCAGTAAGGTTGATAAAGATTTTATGAGTCAGATTAAAGATCATGTAGCAAATAGTAATTTAGAGGCTGCAAAGTCCTTGTGTTTGATAGAAGAAACCCCTGTCTCGAATCTTATAGGAACGGGGATTTCCAGAATAGGGAGACCTTTAGAAGATATTAATACGGCCATTGAAAATGCTGGGAAGTTAGAAATATATAAATTGGAGACCAACGTAAGTGTGGTAGCAACTATTGCAGGAGCTGCTCCGATGATTGGGTTTTTAGGAACTGTAATAGGAATGATTATTTCCATTCATGAGATAGCCAATGCAGGAGGGCAGATAGACATTAAATTATTGTCAGATGGTTTGTATACTGCTATGACTACAACAGTAGGTGGTCTAATTGTCGGGATTATATCTTATATATCGCACAATCACTTAGTAGTTAAAACAGACAAGGTTGTATATCAAATGGAGGCAAAGTCAGTAGAATTTCTAGACTTGTTAAATGAACCTGTTTAGTAAGCTGTTTTTATGCTAAATTGTATAGGTTAACTCTTAATAGGTAATTCAATAACAGAATATGAATATAAGAAGTAGAAACAAAATTAGTTCCAATTTTAACATGTCTTCTATGACGGACATTGTTTTTTTATTGTTAATCTTTTTTATGCTAGCATCTACTTTGGTAACTGTAAACGCTATTGATGTATTACTTCCAAAAGCAGGAGGAAAGACTGAAAATAAAGGAATTGTTTCAGTTTCAATTACAAAGGATGCTAAATTTTATGTAGATGATAAAGGAATTTCAGATATAAATTTAGAAAGTTTTTTAAAAGAACAATTTTCTGAAAATACATCTAAAACATTGGTTATTCGGGGTGACAGAGATGTTTCTTACAAAAATATAATGTATGTGATAGATATTGCCAATAGAAATAAAATTAAGATGATTTTGGCAGTGAAGGGGATGTGATGGAAAGTTGAGCTTAATCAGAGATATTTAAAAATGAATCGTCAAATAAAAGCCGCTTTTTTAACAGGAATGATTATATGTTTGTCCCTGTTTTTTATGTATTCTTTTGGAATGCGGTATTTTGATCCGCCCAAAGAATATGGAATTACAATTAATTTTGGTACTTCTGACTTGGGTGGTGGTTCATCAAGCACACGAGAAGTAAAGGAATCAGAAAACAAATCTGACGGTGAATTAGAGGAGTCTGTTTTGACAGCAAATGATAAAGATGCGCTTTCAGTTTCAAAAAAAGAGGTTAAAAAAGAAATTTTGAAACCTTCAAAAGCAACTCAGAATGCTTTATCTAACCTGTTAGAAGGAGATGGCCCTGATACAGAATCAGGTTTAAAAGGAAAAGAAAGTGCTACTCCTAGTAGGTCAAAATATTATGATAATATAGGAAATATAGGGGGGGAAAACTACAATTTATCGGGGCGTAAACCTCTAATACGCCCTATAATTAAACCCAATTGTAATGAGGAGGGGCTTGTTGTAGTGAGTATAGAAGTGGATAATTCAGGAAAAGTCATTAAAGCAGTTGCAGGTGTAAAGGGCTCTACTAATACGGCACCATGTTTATTGAACCCCGCAAAAAAAGCCGCTTTACTGACAACATGGAATCCGGATAAATCAGCGCCTGCTAAACAGGTTGGGCTCATAATTTATCATTTTACCCTATCTCAGTAAGTTAGAGGTAGCGTTTTAATGTAACCCGATAGTTGAATGTTTAAATGACTTATCAAGAAACTTTAGACTGGATGTTTATGCAGTTGCCTATGTACCAAAGGCAAGGGGCGGTAGCTTATAAGAAAGATTTGTCCAATATTTTGTTGTTGAGTGAAAAATTAGGTAATCCAGCGAAAAATTTTAAAAGTATTCATGTAGCTGGAACTAATGGAAAAGGATCTTCAAGTCATATGTTGGCTTCTGTGCTGCAAGAAGCAGGTTATAAAGTAGGCTTGTACACTTCGCCACATTTAATTGATTTTAGAGAACGCATTAAAATAAATGGTCGAGAAATATCTAAAAAAGCGGTTTGTGATTTTGTTTTTTATAACAAGGTTTTTTTTGAAACAAACAAGTTTTCCTTTTTTGAAATGACCGTTGCTTTGGCATTTTCCTATTTTAGTGATGAACAAGTTGATATTGCAGTTATTGAAGTGGGTTTAGGAGGACGTTTAGATGCTACCAATATTATTGATCCAGAGGTGTCAGTTATTACAAATATAGGTTTGGATCACACGGTTTTTTTAGGAACGACCTTAGAAGAAATAGCTTTTGAAAAAGGGGGAATTATCAAAAATCACAGACCAGTGGTTATTGGAGAATACCAACAAGAAACATTTTCTGTTTTTGAACGATTGGCAGCTGATAAAAAAGCACCTTTATATTTGGCATCAGCATTAAAAACTACCACTTATGCTTCAGATTTAAAGGGGGTTTATCAACAGCTTAATATTAAAACAGTTGTTCAGACTGTTGTGGTCTTACGTGAAAAAGGTTTTGTAATCTCTGAAGATAATGTAAGAGACGGTTTACAAAAGGTAGCGCTAACGACGGGTTTGTTAGGAAGGTGGCAGATTTTAAAAGAGCGTCCTAAAATTATATGTGATACGGCGCATAATAGAGAAGGATTGTTGTACACCATAGAACAATTGAACGGAGAGTCTTTTGAAAAGTTACATATAGTTTTAGGGATGGTAAAAGAAAAGAATTTATCAATTATTTTACCCTTATTTCCAAAGAATGCAACGTACTATTTTTGTAAGCCTAATGTGGGAAGAGGGTTGGCAGAAGTTGAATTAGAGCAACAAGCATCTTTGTTTGGATTGACAGGAAAGTCTTTTGATAGTGTAAACCAAGCCTTTAAATCGGCACTTAAATACGCCACAGAAGGAGACTGTATCTACATAGGAGGAAGTACCTTTGTAGTTGCAGAAATTTTACAAAAAAAATGTTGGTGAATCTAAATATCTATCTTATATTTGCCAACCTTTCGGGCAATTAGCTCAGTTGGTTCAGAGCACCTCGTTTACACCGAGGGGGTCGGGGGTTCGAATCCCTCATTGCCCACATTTTCCCTTGTAAGTCATTGATTTACAAGGGTTTGTTTTTTTTGGGGTACTGAAAAGGGTACTCAACTCGCATTTTTAAGCTGCAAATCCATCAATTCGTTAATGGCTGTTTTTCCTCCTAAAATGACACCACATCCGATGGCTAGTTACAGATAGCTGGCAGCTTAATATAAGAGGTTATTTACGACTGATTTAATATCCACATATAACATATAAAAAACGACTTCCTATACTTTATTGCTAAATAAATAGGTTTATAATAATTATTTACTTAAATTTAGTACTGAAAAAGAATAAAAAAATTGCTAGAAATTTCGTTTTTTCTTAAACGTTATTCCCTTCGCATATCTAAAGATTTAGAGATGATTTTGTCGTCTTGGAAAAGGGTTTATGGCTTTTTAAGCTAAACTTTTATCTGATTTCAAAAAATCGTCTTTATTGAGTTTTGGTTTTTTTAAAAAGACCATTCCTGTTGTTTAGTTTGAAAAATTTAAACAGCAGGAATAAGGTAGAACGAACATAAAAGCTATGAAAAATCAATCGATTTTATTTGTGTTTGCCTTTTTTGTATGCAATCATTTATTTGCACAGCTGCAAATAAATGAGATTAATTGTGTAACAAATATCCAGGTGAATCAGGAAAATAAAACACTTTTCCCGAAACAAATGAGAAGTATACAACAGAAAAGAAATAATAATTCTGCAGGAATGACAAGTTATAATGCGGTTTATGATAGTGATTATAAACCAACGGAAAATCAAGATGTAATATATTTAAAAGCAAATTTTATTTTTTTAACAAAACCAGATGGTACTGGAAATTTTGAAGAAAATAACCCAGAACATCAACAAGTAATAGATGATATTATTGAAAAAATGAATCATAAATTGGTAAATCTTCAGAATTCAGGAAGTCCTGACTGTTATGAGGATAATGATTTTATACGAGACACAAAAATTCAGGTTGAGGTTCATAAAATTTGGAAGGTCGACCCAGCATGGGATTTTTTAGAAACAGGATTTAGTCCAGGTAATAGTGTTCTTTTTAGTAAACTATATCCTCCTAATTCAACGTATTATTATAGTTATTTGGACAATGACCCAACTATTCCCAAAGGAGTCAATGTTGTTTTTGCAAACAATGGCAATATATACGAAGAACTTGTAGTTAACCAACATTACGATGCTGATGATTCTGGATATATTGATCAATATGATTTAGACTACTATGATATTCCTCTTCAATCCTGGGCAGCTTCTCAATTTCCCTCTACCTCTGATTTGTTGAGAAGTTCTCGTCAGTTTTATCCTGATAAATTCAATAAATATATTTGGATGAAAGAAGTTGTCACAAAAGTCTATGATAAACCTTGGTCCACTGTTCGTAATTGGTTTATTAATGTAGGGAGTACTACTCTTCCACATGAATTTGGACATTCATTAGGCTTATACCATAATACTTGTTCAGGAAATATAATGAATCATTCTGGATCAGGTTCTAAGCACTTTTTTAGACCTGATGATGTTGGTACAATGCACAGGGTAGCTTTAGAGACTAATATGAAAAACTTTTTTATAGATGATTCATACACAAACAACATATTGCTAGGAAACGTAGGAGATGAATTTAATGATAAAAACCCCGATGTTATCAAAAAATCAGAAATGGTAATTTATCCTAGTCCATTTACGGATGAATTTACAGTAGATATTTCTAAATCGAAATCTCTTTTAAATCAAGCGTTACAAATATCTGATAGAATGGGGAGAATAGTTCATCAAGAAAGAGTTATTCAAGAAATTACACGAATAGATTTAGGATATTTAGAGAATGAGGTTTATTATTTATCGATAAATAATAAAAATAAAGTACTCATTAAAAATTGATAAAAAGAACTCGCTGCTTCTTTGGTTTTGTGGGTTTTTATAGCCGGTCAGCTGCTAATCGCTTAATTATTGGGTAAGCAGAAAGGTAAGAGATTTTAAAAAGCTTTTATCAGAGCTCATACGACCTGCTGGCATCTAATTTTATAAAGATAAAGAGTAAAATAGTAAAACCCCAAAGGGCAGAACCACCATAACTGAAGAAAGGAAGCGGAATGCCGATGGTTGGAAATAGGCCGATAACCATACCAATATTAATCAGGTAATGAAAAAAGAATACAGCAGCAATACCATAGCCATAAATTCGGCTAAAGGTTGTTTTTTGTCTTTCTGCCAAATGAATGATACGCAATACAAAGGCCGTAAAAACAAGAATTACCAAACTGGCTCCTACAAAACCCCATTCTTCTCCAATAGTGCTAAAGATATAATCTGTATGTTGTTCAGGAACAAAGTCGCCTTTAGTTCGATCTCCTTGTAAATAACCTTTCCCAAAAGCGCCACCCGATTTAATTGTAATTACCGATTGGTTTGAATTGTAACCAATGCCTCGTAAATCTGTTTTTTCGCCTAATAAGATATTAAAACGATCTCGGTGTCTTTGTTCAAACAAATGATTGTAGATATAGTCGACACTAACTATAAAGAGTCCTACTATGGCAAAGAGATTAAATATTTTTACCAGATGGAATTTTAAGGAAATCTTTCTGTAAAACTGCAAGTAAATCACAAAGAGTAAAAGCAGTGAATAACAAACGATAAGTACCCAATAATAACCAAAAGCTAGGGTTATTATAAAAATAATGATAGCTGTAGTTCCAACAGCGATATAATAAATTGGTAAGCCCTCTCTTGATAGTACAAAGAAAAAACAAGTGTAAATTAAAGCAGATCCTGGGTCAGGTTGAAGGGTAATTAATAAAGCAGGTAAGAAAATAATTATCAACGCCTTGAGTTGGTTTTTAAAAAGTTTTAAATTGTACTGACGTTCATTTAATAATTTTGCAAGTGCCAATGCTGTGGCAAATTTTGCAAATTCAGAAGGTTGTATACTAAGTCCTCCAAAATTAAACCAAGATTTTGCTCCGTTAATTTCATTTCCAAAAATAAAGAGGGTTACTAAGGAAGTAAGTGAGATTAAATAAATGACAGAAGCAAATTTTTCGTAGGTTTTGGCATTGAAAAATAGGACTAAAATACATAAAGTAAAACCCACACCTATTCTAAATAAATGTTTGCCGTAATAGGTGTTAAGATTAAACAGTGTCGTTGTATCTTCAGTGTATGTAGCGGCATAAATATTCATCCACCCAAAAAGAACTAGCATTAGATACAATAAAACCAATACAGGGTCAATACCGTGAAAAATATTATTTTTGGCTACTCTCATCTGCGTTTTGGGATTTGCTTTTGGTATTCTTCGTATAAATTTGTGTTGAACATTCTTTGTTCCCACCATGGATTACTGATTTTTCCGTGAAGGTATTTTTCTACCATCAAGCTAGCGATAGGTGCAGCTATTTCAGATCCAAAGCCTCCATTTTCTACATAGACGACCAAGGCAATTTTAGGATTTGTTTTAGGAGCAAAGGCAATAAAAATGGAATGATCCTTAAATTGAATTTTTTCTCCCTCAATGCGCTTAAAATTTTCCACCGTTCCTGTTTTTCCACAGATTTCAATATTTTTTAAGTTCACGTGTTTGGCTGTTCCTGTTTTAAAGACATCATGCATTCCTTCAATAATTGGTATGAAGTGTTTGCGGTCGATACTAGTAAAGTGTGTTTTTGTATAAGTACTGTCATTTATACGTTTTCCATCACTATTTTTTAAAACATGAGGAGTGTAGTAAAACCCCCTATTAGCAATAGCAGCCGTCATATTAGCTAATTGAATAGGTGTGGTCAATATTTGACCCTGTCCAATTGCATTGGAAATGGTATAGGTGGCTCTCCATCTATTGTTCGGGTACCATCTGTTGTATAAATCAGTATCTGGTACCAGTCCTTTTTGTCCTTGAGGTAAGTCGTATCCTAAATAATTCCCTAATCCAAAACTGCGTACGTGTTTGCTCCACGTATCCATGCCCTCAGCGGTTGAGGAGTATTTTTCTATGATACTACGGTATACCCTTGCAAAATAGCTATTACAAGATTTTGCGATGCCTTTTCTTAGATTGATAGGCGTGTTTATTACATCACAATGGCAAGCCATAAACTCTTTTTTCCTAGCTCCATAACGATATCCTTTGTGACAATAAAAGGAAGTATTAGGATGAATTATTTCTTCTTGAAGACCAATCAATCCTTGAATAATCTTAAAGGGAGATCCAGGGGCATATTGTGCTAAAAGACTTCTGTCAAACATTGGTTTGTCAATACTGTCGTTAAAAAATAAGACAGAATGTTTAGAGCGTAAGCGTCCTACCATTAAATTAGGATTGTAATTAGGCATGGTAATCAGACTTAGGATTTCTCCTGAACTAGGTTCGATAGCTACAATTCCACCGCGTTTCCCTTTCATTAAAGTTTCTCCGTATTGTTGTAATTTTGAGTCGATAGATAAGGTTAGGTCTTTTCCTGAAATAGGTACAGTGTCGTAAATCCCTTTTTTAAAGGAGCCTATAATTTTGTTAAATCTATCACGCTGCATATATTTGACTCCTTTTACGCCACGTAATAAATTTTCGTATTGTTTTTCTATTCCAGTAGTTCCGATAAGTTCACCTGGCTGGTAATACGGATTTTTGCGAGAGGTTTCATCATTTACTTCATTGACATATCCCAATATATTAGCGGCTGAATTAATCGGGTAGTAACGCAAGGACTTTTTATTGATATAAAAACCTTTGTATTTATACATCTTTTCTTGAAGGGCCGCATAGTCTTCTTTAGCAAGGTGCGCTAAAAAAACAGAGGGTAATATAGATGACCATTTTTTTGCCTTTTGATAGCGTTTTAGAAAAGAGTTTTTATCTATGTGTAGTAGTTTACAAAATTCTAATGTGTCCAAGGTTTTTACTTCTCTTGGAACAATCATGATATTATAGGAATATTTATTACTTACTAATAAAGTTCCCTTTCTGTCATAAATATAACCTCTTTTAGGATAGTCAAAGATTTTCTTGACGGTAGAACTTTGTAGTGTTGTATTTTCTGATGATTGATCAATAATTTGCAAAAAGAATAATTTAGCAATATAGATGAATGCGATAAGTATGATAAAAAAAGATAATAAATATCCTCGTTTCACGGATTTTCTTTTAAAAATTAGCGGTTTTCTTCCTCGAAAAAAGAAGAATGCTCAAGATACTTAAAATGATTGTAAAAATGCTTGTAGTAATCGATTTATAAAATATAATTCCAATACTTTTCCAGCTAAAATAATCTAAGCCAAACAGAATGAAATGGTGTATTAAAGTAAGTATGGTAACAAATGAAACAATTTTTATCAATGATTCGTCACCGAGTTTAAAAAGTTTAAAATCTAAATCAGACTTGTTTAAAATTAACTTTAATGTACTCAGACGGATATAAGCAATAAAAACAGTTGCCGCCGCATTGATTCCCCCAGAGTTGGAAAAGAAGTCTATCGAAATACCCAGTAAAAAAGAAATCCATAAAAAAGCACTGCGCTCCTTTTTAAGCGGGTATAAGAATATAAAAAGGATATAAAGATTAGGATTCATGTATCCAAAAAAAAGAATCTTGTTTAAGACCAGTACTTGAATAAGTATCAGGAGTATAAATCGAAAACAAAGTGTGATTATTTCTTTAGTCATTGTTATTTTCTATTTGCTTTATTTCCTTTTTGTGCTTGTTTTTAATGATGTATACATGGCCTAGGCTACTCATGTCATTAGATAATTGAATTTGGACATTTTGATATTTTTTATCTTTAAAGTCAAATTCCTTAATAGTTCCTACGATAATTCCTTCTGGAAACAAGGTAGATTTTCCACTACTTATGATACTGTCTCCAATTTGCATAGGAGCTTGTCTTTCTATATCGTGTAATTGTGTAATTTTATAGTCTTTTCCATCCCAAGTTAGTGTTCCCAGAAAAGGACTGTTTTTTAAACGAACATTAATTTTTGAATAGCCGTTTAAAACAGAAAGAACAGTAGCATAGTTTGCAGAAACATTGTTAATGATTCCAACAATTCCATTACTACTGATTACTCCCATATCAATGGTTAACCCGTGGTTGCGTCCTTTGTTTATAGTTAAGGTGTTATTTTTTTTTGTATAATTATTATTAATCACCTTTGCTGTAAAATAGATATTTTTATGAAATGTTGTGTCAATTTTATAAGAAAATATTTCTTTGTTTTTTAGGTCTAAAGCATTTCTTAGTACGGTGTTCTCTTTGGCAAGTTTTAGGTTTTCTTTTTTTAATGAAGTGTATTCAAAAAAAGAATGAGATTGTTTGAAAAATTCGCCAGTTATTGCGTTAGCAGAATTTATAAATTTACTTTTGTGAAAAGAATGTGATTGTATTGTGAATGTAAGAGCAAGTACTTCTAGCAGTAAGAAGAGCAGAAAATACTTGTATTTTTGAATAAAATAAACAATCTGCTGCATTTCAAATATAAATTATGAATTCATAATTTGGATTTTAAATTAAAGATATTGCTTATTTCAACAATACGCTTTTGTAAATATCAATTTTTTTCAAAGCGATACCAGTACCCCTAACCACGGCCCTTAAGGGATCTTCTGCAATATATACAGGTAAGTCTGTTTTTTTAGAAAGACGTTTATCCAATCCTCTTAGCATGGAACCTCCACCTGCTAAATAAATTCCGGTATTGTAAATGTCTGCAGCTAATTCTGGAGGTGTTTTTGACAGCGTTTCCATCACAGCATCTTCTATACGCAAAATTGATTTGTCTAATGCTTTGGCAATTTCTCTGTGCGATACTTGTACTTGTTTTGGTTTTCCGCTAAGTAAATCACGTCCTTGAACCAGCATATCATCTGGAGGAGTGTCTAAATCTTCAGTAGCAGCACCAATCTGGATCTTTATTTTTTCAGCAGTAGTATCTCCTACAAATAGGTTGTGTTGTGTACGCATATAATAGGTAATATCACTTGTAAATACATCACCAGCAACTTTTACAGATTTGTCACAAACAATACCTGCCAATGCGATTACAGCAATTTCAGTGGTTCCACCTCCTATATCAATAATCATGTTTCCTTTTGGCTCCATAATATCAATACCTACTCCTATGGCAGCTGCCATAGGTTCGTATATCAAGTAGATTTCTTTTGCGTTCATGTGCATAGCAGAATCACATACGGCACGTTTTTCTACCTCTGTAATTCCAGACGGAATACAAATTACCATACGCAAGGAAGGTGGGAAGAACTTCTTTTTTATGGAAGGAATTTTTTTAATAAACTCCTTTATCATTTCCTCTGAAGCTTGGAAGTCAGCAATTACACCGTCTTTAAGAGGACGAATTGTTTTTATGTTTTCGTGCGTTTTCCCTTGCATTAGGTTTGCTTTTTGACCTGTTGCAATGATTTTTCCTGTGGTTCGATCTCTTGCTACAATTGAAGGGGAATCAATGACAACTTTTCCATTATGGATGATGAGTGTGTTTGCCGTTCCTAAGTCAATAGCAACGTCTTCAATCATAAAATCAAAAAAACCCATAATATCTTGTTGTATTAATTATTAAAATAAAACTCTTTCCACAGGGATTTGAATTTATTTTTCAAATTTAGTAAAATTAATGTTTAAAATGACGGATCCCAGTAAAAACCATTCCTATGTTATTTCCATCGCAATAGTCGATTGATAATTGGTCCTTTATAGAGCCGCCAGGCTGAATAACAGCTTTAATTCCTGCTTTTCCCGCAATTTCTACACAATCTGGAAAAGGGAAGAAAGCATCACTTGCCATTACAGCTCCATTTAAGTCAAAATCAAATGTTTTTGCTTTTTCAATGGCTTGCTTTAATGCATCTACTCGTGAGGTTTGTCCTGTGCCACCAGCATATAATTGTTTGTTTTTAACTAAAATTATAGTGTTTGACTTGGTGTGTTTACATATTTTTGAAGCAAAGAGTAAATCGTCTATTTGTGTATCGGTAACGATTTTTTTTGTGACATTTTTTAAATTCTCTTTCCTATCTGTAAGACAGTTGGGGTCTTGAGCTAAAACGCCATTTAGGGCAGTTCTGTAACTTGTGTTTGGAAATTCGATGTCTTTTTGAACTAAAATGATTCTGTTTTTCTTTCCTTTTAAAATATGCAAAGCAGTTTTAGAGTAAGAGGGAGCGATTACCACTTCACAAAACAAAGTACTAATTTTTGCGGCAGTTGCTTCATCAATTTCTTTATTAGCAATTAAAACACCTCCAAAAGCCGATATAGGATCCCCTGCTAATGCATCTGTATATGCTTGCTCAAGACTATCTCTCTGTGCGAATCCACAAGCGTTATTGTGTTTTAGGATAGCAAATGTAGGCGATTCTCCTTTAAATTCATTGATTAAGTTTACGGCTGCATCAACATCTAAAAGATTGTTAAATGATAACTCTTTGCCGTGAAGTTGATCAAACAATTCTTCTAGATTGCCGTAGAAAAATCCTTTTTGATGAGGGTTTTCACCGTAACGCAATTGTTTTATATTATTAAAACTTTGTCTAAATGCGGGTTCACGGTTGTTCATATAATTGAAAATAGCAGTATCGTAATGACTTGAAATTGCAAATGATTTTGCTGCAAATGATTTTCTTTCTTCAATGGTTGTGACTCCGTTATTTTGGTTTAAAACATTTAAAAAGGCATCGTATTGTTCTATAGATGAAATGCATACGACATCCTTAAAGTTTTTGGCGGCAGCCCTGATAAGGGAGATACCACCGATATCAATTTTTTCTATGATATCTTGTTCGGGAGCACCACTTATAACTGTTTTTTCAAAGGGATATAAATCTACAATCACGATGTCTATTTCTGGAATCTCGAATTCTTCTAATTGAGTTTGATCTTGTTCATTTTTACGTCGGTTTAAGATTCCTCCGAAAACTTTGGGATGTAAGGTTTTGACACGCCCCCCTAAAATAGACGGATAAGAAGTCAAGTCTTCTACACGTACCACATTGATTCCTAAATTTTTTATAAAGGCTTCGGTACCTCCAGTTGAGTATATGGTAATATTTAGGTCATTTAATTTTTTTACAAGAGGTTCTAAGCCTTCTTTGTGAAATACAGAAATTAAGGCAGATTTTGCCGTTTTGTGATTGCTCATTTTATTCGGGTAAATTTTCAGCGAAGGTACAAATTCTCGAATGTTTTCACAATATTATATAGGGTGATTTAGAATAGGATAAATGTTTTATAAAAATAGTTTTAAACAAGGTTAAAAAGGGTTGTGAATTTAGATTTTATTTAAAACGCTTAATGTCTATTTCCTTGTCCAGAGGGGTGTTTTTTTCTATGTGATTATAGAGTTCCATAGCCATTTTTGGCGCGAGCATTACCCCTCGTGTTCCCAAACCATTTAAGATGGTCAATTGTGGGTGTTTGGAATGTTTACCAAGTAAAGGTCTTCTGTCTTTTGTTGTTGGACGAATTCCTGCTGATTGTTCAACAATTTTGAAAGGAAGTTTAATAAAGGTATTTAGTTTTTCTAATAATTCTTTTTTGCCTTCTTCGGTGCTTTGTGGAGTTTTATCTTTCCAATTAAATGTCGCCCCTACTTTGTAGTAATGATTCCCTAAAGGCATCACAAAGACAGCCGCTTTTAAAAGAACATTTACATTTAATTTTGGAGCGTGAATAGTTAGTAATTCACCTTTTGCTTCATTCATAGGTAAATCTTTAAAATAAGGGTTCTTACGCATACCGTAGCCCTCACAAAAAAGTATATTTTTTGCTTTTATATCTTTGTATAAAACAGTCCCTTTTTTAAAAGAAAGTAATTGGTATTTAAAAGATTCAAAACGAATTTTTTTGGTCTTAGTTAACTCAATTTTCCAATCTGAAAGTAAGGTTTTGGTGTCAATTCTCCCAGTGTGTTTTAATTTTCCATAGCCAAAATTTGATAAAATGCCAGGGTGTTCTTTTCTTATAATATTGCTATCCATAAAAGGGGATAGTAGTGGGTTGTCAGAGGCGGTAAACCAATTGTTTTGTTCTTCTATAGATTTAAAAATACGATAAGTGTTAAATTTATAATCGTATTTTTTTTTGAATTTTTTTTCGATTCTTTTATAAAAAGGCAGTGCAATTTTTAATTGGTCAGCTCCCTGCCAAACAGGGGTAAATCTCTTTAGTACAACAGGATTGTATGCCCCTCCAGAAACGTTTGAGGCTGTTTGGGAGGAATCTTCATATACGAGAAAGGATTTTTCTTTTTCTTCTAAAACACTTACAAATGCCATTCCTGCTAAGCCAAAACCTACAATAATATAATCTACTTCCATATAAATAAGCTACATGAATTGTTAAAAGTTTTACTTACTTATTTTTTAGAGGTTTGTTTATTAGAAATAGATATTTAAGTTGTTTTTGTAATAAAACACTTCGTATGCTTATTTGGGTTGACTACGAATAAACGTTTAGATAATTATAGAAAGATAATGTTAAAGATTAATAATTCCACATATCTAATTCTTTGTTTCTAATACGCTCTTTAATTCGTTCAGATTCGACTACTTGAAGTAATGAATTTTCTCTCACATAATCAGCGATACTTCTATTTCCATATAAGTTTTCTTCACGTATAATATATGAGCTAAATCTTCTTGCATTAAAAATTTGGTCAAATGAAATAGGTGATCTAGGATTTTTTTGGTTAAAAGCAGTTCCTTTGTGTAATATTTTTCTGGCATCTGGATAGTAAATCCAAAATAGAGGTAAACTTTCTTCGGCATCTATAAAATCTCTTCCAAAAATTTGAACATCTGGTCCCATAGGGGCAATGGCTAATATGCGATATCTTAATTCTCCCTGACGTTTGTCAAAAAACCACATTCCTTTTATTTGATATCCGTCAATATCTTCTGATTTGATTGAAATTTCATCGATATAATTATTAATATCTGTGACTCCTTCATTCAATTTTTCATAGGCGTATTCAGAAGTATCAATTCTTCGTAGTTTTTGATTGATGTCTTTTGGAGTCAACTTAGATTTAAAAAAGGAGTCATCATATACTTCTTTAATACTTCCATTTTTGATGCCTCTTAAAAGTGTATAAAAAAGTGATTTTCTACTACTTTCTACATGAGTAGAGTCAATAGGGTAGTACAGTGGTAGATTTATTTTTTCATTTAAATCAATTTGTTCCCAAACGATTGTGGACCATAGGATATCACGATCGTCAATATAATCATAAGACAAAGGATCGTTTTCATTGGCTTTTTGACGTTCTAGAGGCATTTCCCCAATCCCTGTCGGAGTTTTTGCATTTAGGATGTTAAAATTTGATTGGGCATTTATTGAGCAGGTCAATAAAGGTAGCATTGCCAATACTAAATAAGTGTTCAATTTTTTCATCTTTTTATAATTTCTTAATTTATCAATTCTATACTTAAAGGAAGCGCTTGTTTTAGTTTGTAATTTGAGTTTCCGATAATGTTTGCTTTTACATCAAAAATATTTATCACATCTCCTCTTTTTGCCTTTAGGAGCGATTTTTTAGCTCTTGCATCTAGTTTATTACCATTCACAACAACTGTAGATTGTCTAGGCATTTTTATTTTAAAAGAAGAAACACTTAACTTTAAATCAAAATCAAAGTCAATCAATTCAGCAAGAATAGTTGCTTTAGATAAACTGGATTTTGGCAGACGAATCGCACCGTATTCTTTTCTGATGGATGCTACAGATGGTGGAATGTCTTTAATCCTGAATTTTATAGGAGGAGATTTAATGACTGTTCCGTCATTTGTTTTTCCACTTACATTTATGGTCACATCTTTTCCTTTTCCAGGGGATAAGATGTATTTTCCAACACCTTTGGTCTTTGTCAATCCAGTTGCCATTGCACTTATTTTGTTGTCAGATACCCCTGGTATAGAAATTGTCATAGGGTTTTCAACGCCTCTGTATACGACATTCATTTTATCTGCAGAAACCACAGCTGAATTTGGTTTTGGAATAACTAAATAAGAGGATTCTATAGGAATTTCAACCAATTCGCCTCCTTGTTTAAATAAAAAGCGTCCTTTAATTGGGTTTTCTCCTACTTTACCTGCTTTAAAGTTTAGAACGGCAGCCCCATCAAGTCTGTCTTTTACTTCTTTACCATTGATAATTACTTTGTCAGGTTTTAAATCAGCATCATAACGCCCTAATACAATGGTTCCTTCTACCTTTTCTCCAGGAAAATAAGCAGGCTTATTAGCTAGTACAATTGCTTTATAGGTGTTCTCACTAATCGAGGCGTCTTTTGACAGCTGTTTTCCTAATAAAGAATTATATATTTCTTTTTCAGTTGCTCTTATATCTGATTGAATTACTGAAAGATTGGTTAGGGTAGCAATTAAAGGAAACCCTTCATATCGATTTCGAATCCAGGGTTCTTTTCCTCCGTTTACAAGTTGCACACTTGTATTAAAACGTTTGTTTAGGTTTTTGAGAATATCTTGATTTAGGGTCGCTCCTAGAATCGTTTTTATAGTATCTCTGTATTTGTTTATTCTATGGATAAATTCGGAGCCATTTTTAGTTAATACTTCTCCTTTAAAGAAATATTCATCTCCTGCATTTTCTGAATCCATAATTTCATAATCCTTGTGTGATTCAAGTTCAAAATCTAAGAGTAAGGTGTCTTTAATATTTCCTAAATACTGGTAAAATGAATTTGACAAGGCATAAACTTGAATGGCTTTTTTATTTAATTCGTGGTATTTGTCAGGTTGTTCAGAAGCTTTGAGGTTTAAGTCATCTAGAATGAATTTAATTTCGCTAGAAACATTATTGTTGGTTTCTACCAATTTTTCGTTTAAATAACCAAATGAAGACAAGACTTTTTTACTCATATTTAAAGCTAACATTGCAATAAATACAAGGTACATCAAGTTAATCATTTTCTGTCTTCCCGATTGTTTTCTTGCTGCCATACGTAATAATATTTTTTGTGATTCTGGGGCTAATTATTTTTGCATTGCAGATAACATACCATCATAAACAGTATTTAATGAAGATAAGTTGGTCGTTAACATTTCCATTTGTTTTTCTATCTTTTCAGAATGTTTTATTATAGAATCGTTGATGAGAAACTGATGTTCAGAATTTTCTGATTGTATTTTGTACAGTTTGTTTAAAGACTCTAGATGTACAACTGCAGTTCCGATTTCCTTATTGTACTTATTCATTTGTTCTTCTATTTTTTCAGAATGTTTTAACACAGAATCGTTGATAAAAGATTGGCGTTCAGAGTTTTCTGATTGTATTTTGTACAGATTGTTCAGCGATTCTAAATGTACAGCTGCCACGGCCATTTCTTCATTGTACTTATGTGTATTCGAAACGGTGTCTATGGAAACATTTAAATTGTCAGAAGAAACTTTAAAGTTTTTAATACTTTCAGCAAGACTTTGAATCAAAGCGGCATCTAAATTAGACTCTTTTAACATGGTATCTAGTTTTTGAGTCAAAAGACCTTTTGCATTTGGGTCTTTTTCTTTGGCATTATCCCCTGCTAGTTCTGGATAAACTAAACTCCAATCAGTTTCTTCCTCTACATCCTCTAATATTGCTGACATTGCAAAAATGATTGCTTCAGTTATTAAACCGATGGCTAACATTAAGCCACCAGTTAAAAATCCAATTTGAAAGTGGTTTATTTTAAAAAGTGCTCCAATTATTACGATGGACGCCCCGATATTGTAGGCGATATGTAAAAACTTTTTTGTAGCCATTGATGTTTTTTTAGCCATGGGTTTTAATTTTTAGGATAGTTATTTTTTTATAATCTCTACATAGTCTTGAACAGTTCTAAAACCGATGTAACTTTTTAAGGAATCTGCGTATTCATAATCTCGAGTACTGACTTGTAAGAAATAGGCAATGTCTTTCCAAGATCCTCCTCGGATTACTTTTCGTTTGTTTTCTAAATCTTGAGAATCGCCATTAAGACTAGATCCTAAGGTGTATAAACTTTCGTTATAGGCAGTACTTGTCCATTCAGACACATTTCCTGCCATGTTGTACAATCCGTAACCATTAGGATTGTACGAATATGCTTCAACGGTATACAAGCCACCATCAATAGCATAATCTCCCCTTACAGGTTTAAAGTTGGCAAGAAAACATCCTCGGTCACTTGTTGTATAGGGACCTCCCCAAGGATAGGTTCCATGTTCTAGTCCTCCACGAGCTGCAAATTCCCATTCAGCTTCTGTTGGCAGTCTAAACTCTGGTATTTCTAGTGGATTTTTACGAGATTTTAGATAGTCGTTTTTCTTCTTTGTTTTCCAATTACAAAAAGCACGGGCTTGATACCAATTTACACCCAAAACAGGATATTCATAATAGGCATCGTGCCAAAAATAGTTTTCATGAAAAGGATCGTTATAGGTGTAATTAAAATCTTTTACCCAAACGGTTGTGTCAGGATATACAGAAACATCTTCATAAAAGATAAAGTCTTTCCTTGGTTTTGTAGGACTTCTCGCAGCACCTATTTTATCATACCACGAAAAGGTATATTTCAGCTTTTTGGTGTTTAGAATTCGGTTTCCATCATAACTGTTTTCTAAAGGTACATACATAGCATCCATTACTTCTATGTAGGAATCACTAGGGTAATCTTCAGTTTTCCAAATTATAGGAACCCTCCAGTTTAAGGAACGGCCTTCTGTTAGTAAGTTTTGATTATCTACGGCTCCGTAATTTTCAATTAAGTATCTTTTGTATGCACTAGCATTTGTAGTATCTGCCTCAATAAATCGGTATCTAGAAATTCCTTTGTCGCTTTCTTCTCCTGTTTCTTCTGTAAGATAAGACATGTCTTCTGCTGTAAAAGCCAATTCAGTTCTTATAATGGAATCTCTTACCCATTCAATAAATTCGCCGTATTCACTGTTTGTGATTTCAGATTCATCCATATAGTGTTTTTTCACTCTTACAGTACGCGGAGCAGTGCTTATTCCTCCAAAAGGATCTTCATCTTGTTTTCCCATAGTAAAAGATTTTCCTGGGATTAGCACCATTCCAAAAGGTTTTTCATTAAACCACTTGTTCTCGGCTTTTTTACCCAAAATTTCTCCTCTGTCATTTGATTTACAACTATACATTACTAAAATAAACAGTAAGGGTATTGTTAGTTTCTTTAAAATGGTCATCTTTTTTTTCATAATATGCTGTAAACCTAGTTATTTTTTTTAATTAAAAATAATGTTTTTTACCAATTACGTCATTGTTTTTATAATAATAATACGCTTCATTTATAGGTGTTTTTCACCCCAATTTCCGCATTGCCTTGTACCATCTTTCTGGAATATTTTGATCAGCAGCATCCAAATAATCTTGGTAGGTACATGGTATTAACGCATGTCTCTTGTATTTATTATTTATTTTGTCATCCATTGGGTTAATTTCCATCCACCATCTGCCGCTTTTATGACTTTTGTAAAAATTCATAGAACCTTTTTCTTGAGGCACGATGAATTTTAAATAATTTTCTTTTGTACAGTATGGATAATCTTTTGCTCTAAAACTAACCCCTTCGACAAAATACCAGATCATTTGTGCTATTAAATGAGCTGTTTGATTTCTTTTGTCTAAGTGATTGTTAAATTCATAAATGCCAAAAGAGCTAACTTTGTCGCTAATTCCTGCATAGCGGGAAATCGCACAAATCTCATCTCCATAAAACCCATTTGGACTTGCATTGTTGTTTGCAGGAGCATCACTTTTACGAACAGAACCAATATCAATACTTACAATATCAGCATCACGCATAATAGGCTCTACAATCTCTAAGTTTTTTGCTTCGCCCAAGCGGTAGGTGTCAAAATATAAGCTTTCCAATAAATCTATTTCTTCTTGGGAATTAAAAAAAGTTTGAAAGCCAATATTACTAAAATTGAACAAATTAGTAGGTTCTTTCATTATAATTTTGCTCAAATAAGATCTTGAACTTAGATTGTCTTCTAGTCCTCCTAAGTCAAATTTAGAATCTATGGAAACCAAATTTACCATTTGTTCTAATTTGTCATATGCTCGGTAATTTGCATAGGTAATATCTTGCCCACCACCTATAATGATTGGCAGGATGTTGTTTTTTACAAGAGAAGTAATCACCCCTTTTACTGCAAAGTGGGTATCATTTACTGAATTTCCTTGCGGGATGTTTCCTAAGTCTATAATTTTTAAGGTCCAGTTTCCAGGATATAATTTGTATAAGTATGTTCGTATATTATCTAGCCCATATCCTGTGGTTTCATTATTGATAGCAGCTCGGCCATCTTGAACTCCTAAGAGAGCAATGTCTGCATTTTCAAGATTAGGAAGTCCTTCTTTTTTAGAATGAGGGGTGATAAAATGAGCCAAAGATTGTTCTGGATATTTTGAAATTGTTTCCAAAACGTCATTTTCTATGGGGATTAAAAAATTTAAACTCATGCTTTTTTAGGTTGAAAAATTAAAAAGTTTAAAGTGTAACCTTTGTATAAAAAAACCTTGTATCTAGATTAGTTTTTTTTCTTTTTTCTTGTTCTCTTTTTAGGTTTTTTCTCTGCGAGGAGTTCTTTTGTTTCTTCTAGAGTCATATCTTGAACATTGGTTGTTTTTGGAAGTTCAATTTTAATTTTTCCTTGTAAAATGTTAAAACGCCCCCATCTTGCTTTTTCAATTCGAATCCCTTCTTCTTCCCAATGGTGAATTACTTTTTCAACTTCTTTACGTTTTTTATCTTCTATAAGTTCTACGATATTATCATAGCTAAGATTTTCAAAATCGTATTTTTTATTTACATTGATAAATAAATTGTTCCATTTGATAAATGGACCAAATCTACCTATACCTTTTTGGACCATCTTATTTTCGTATTCTGCAATAGGGGCATCAGCCTCTTGTTTAGCGACAATTAGGTCAATTGCCCTCTTTAAATCAATATCTAAAGGGTTTTCCCCTTTTTCAAGAGAAACGTACATCGTTCCAAATTTAATATAAGGTCCAAATCTACCGTTAGAAACAATTACCTCATTATCTTCATATTCTCCTAATTTTTTGGGTAGTAAAAACAAATCCAAAGCTTCATTTAGGGTGATGGTTCCTAAATTTTGTTCTTTTTGTAAACTTGCAAACTGTTTTTCATCGTCATTTCTATCACCAATTTGAGCGATTGGTCCAAATTTTCCTAGGCGAACCAAAATGGTTTTGCCAGATTTTGGATGCTTTCCTAGAATACGCTCTCCACTTTCTCTTTCCGCATTTTCAGAAACATTTTTTACAATAGGATGAAATTCGTTATAAAAATTTTTGATCATAGAGGTCCAATTTTCAGCACCTTCAGAGATGTTGTCAAAATCGGCTTCTACTTTGGCTGTAAATCCGAAGTCTAAGATGTTAGAAAAGTTATTTACTAAAAAGTCATTTACAATATTTCCAATATCTGTTGGAACTAATTTACCTTTATTGGAACCCACTTTTTCAATTAAAGAATGTGTGTTTACAGTGTTGTTTTTAAGAACGAGTTGTTCATAAGTTCTTTCAGTTCCTTCTACTTGACCTTTTTCTATATATCCCCTCCTCAGTACGGTAGAAATTGTAGGAGCATAAGTTGATGGTCGTCCAATCCCTAATTCTTCCAGTTGCTTTACTAGAGAGGCTTCTGTAAAACGATAGGGAGCTTTTGTAAATCGTTGGGTTGCAGTTATAAATTCGTATTGCAAATTTTCTCCTATACTTAAATGGGGTAGCATTTTAGCTTCGTCTTCGTCTTCATCATCATTGCCTTCCAAGTATACTTTCAGAAAGCCTTCAAATTTGACCATTTCTCCATTTGATGTAAAGATTTTTGAGTTGTTTGAATTTGATATTTTTACATTGGTTCTCTCTAGTTGTGCATCACTCATTTGTGAAGCGATGGTTCTTTTCCAGATTAAGTTATACAAACGATTTTGATCAAATTCTATACTTACAGTATGCTGCTTCATATTTGTAGGTCTAATAGCCTCATGCGCTTCTTGTGCTCCTTTCGATTTGTTTTTGTAAGTTCTAGGCTTGCTATAATTTGCACCGTAGTAATTTGTAATTTCCTCTTCCGCGTCTCTTTTAGCATCTTCTGATAGATTAAAGCTATCTGTCCTCATATAGGTGATTAGACCTGCTTCGTATAAACGTTGTGCTACTTGCATTGTTCTCGACACAGAAAAACCTAGTTTTCGTGCTGCTTCTTGTTGTAGTGTTGAGGTTGTAAATGGAGGAGCAGGTGATTTTTTGGCGGGTTTTTTTTGTAAGTCTGCAATGCTAAAACTAGCATTGGTAGCTGATTTTAAAAAGGATTCGGCTTCTTCCTTATTGTTAAAATTTTTAGGTAGGTTGGCCTTGAATTTCCCCCCAATCTCAGTAGAAAATTCAGCGATGACCTTGTAATAACCAGCGCTTTGAAATTCCTGAATATTTCGTTCTCGTTCAACAATTAAACGTACAGCCACAGATTGAACTCTACCTGCTGAAAGCCCTCCTTTAACCTTTTTCCATAAAATAGGAGATATTTCATAGCCTACCAAACGATCTAATACCCTTCGCGCTTGTTGGGCATTTACCATATTGTAATTGATATCTCTAGGATTTTCAACAGCTTTTAGAATTGCTTTCTTGGTGATCTCATGAAAAACGATTCGTTTGGTATTGCTGTCGGTTAGTTTTAATTGCTCTTTTAAGTGCCAGGCAATGGCTTCTCCTTCTCGATCTTCATCACTCGCCAACCAAATAGTATCCACTTTTTTTGCGATGGATTTTAATTTTTTAACGATTGCTTTTTTATCATTAGATATAATATAGTTGGGTGTAAAATCTCCACTTATGTTTATTCCTAATTCATTTGAAGGTAAATCTGCAATATGCCCAAAACTAGATTCAACTTGAAAATCTTTCCCCAAAAAATTTTCAATAGTTTTTGCTTTTGCTGGTGATTCAACGATTACTAAATTCTTTGCCATATATTAATTTCTATGTGTTTAGAATCAAAAAAAGAGTAAAATATTATTTTTTGCCTTTACAAATTTGTATGCAAAAGTAGGCAGATTTTTTAAATTTTTAGTTTTTGTTTTATAGAAATTAAAATAAGAAACAAAATCAAGAACCCATTTTATTAGATTATTTACTGCCATAATGTCATAGGTTTACATTTTTGATTGTATATTTGTACTACAATTTACAAAATTAATGGAATCTGAAAAAATTATAGACCCCAATAAGCAAGGACGTCCTTTATTGACCGATTATGTTAAAGCGAATACTAAGAAGTTGTATATTGAAAGCTATGGCTGTCAAATGAATTTAAACGATAGTGAGGTTGTTGCATCTATTTTAGCTAAAAAAAACTTTAACACTACCCAATTTATAGAAGAGGCTGATTTGGTATTGGTAAATACCTGTTCTATCAGAGAAAAGGCAGAACAAACAATCAGAAAGCGTTTGCAAAAATACAATGCAATTAAAAAAATAAATCCTAACATGAAAGTGGGTGTTTTAGGGTGTATGGCAGAACGGTTAAAATCGAAATTTTTAGATGAAGAAAAGATTGTTGATTTAGTGGTTGGTCCAGATTCGTACAAAGATCTCCCTAATTTGTTAGAGGAAGTAAATGCTGGAAGAGAGGCTGTAAATGTTGTTTTATCAAAAGAAGAGACCTATGGAGATATTTCGCCCGTTCGTTTGAATTCAAATGGGGTGTCTGCATTTGTTTCTATTACACGGGGTTGTGATAATATGTGTACTTTTTGCGTGGTTCCTTTTACCAGAGGAAGAGAGCGAAGTAGAGATCCAAAAAGCATTATAGAAGAAATTAGAAGTTTAAAAGACAAGAACTTTAAAGAGATTACTTTATTAGGGCAGAATGTTGATAGTTACCTTTGGTACGGAGGAGGTTTAAAAAAAGATTTTGAAAAAGCTTCAGACATTGCAAAGGCGACAGCAGTAAAATTTTCTGATTTGTTAAATATGGTAGCTATTGCCTTTCCTTCTTTAAGAATACGTTTCTTTACGAGTAATCCTCAAGATCTGGAACCAAATGTTTTGCATGTAATGGTCAAACATCCTAATATTTGTAGGTATCTACATTTACCAGTTCAGTCGGGTAGTAGTAGTGTGTTAAAGAGAATGAACAGACAACATACACGTGAAGAATACATAAGACTTATAGATACGATCAAAAAAATGTTGCCAGAAATTGCTATTTCACAAGATATGATTGTAGGTTTTTGTGGAGAAACAGAAGGAGAACATCAGGAAACTTTAAGTATGATGGAATATGTAGGTTATGATTATGGCTTTATGTATGCTTATTCTGAAAGACCCGGTACTTTGGCAGCCAAAAAAATGGAAGACGATGTTCCTATAACTATAAAGAAAAAGAGATTAAATGAGGTGATTGCCCTCCAGAGAAGATTGAGTAGTGGACACACAAAGAGGTATTTTGGTAAAACTGTAGAAGTTTTAATTGAGGGAATATCAAAAAAATCTGACCATTATTGGATGGGTAGAAATAGTCAAAATTACGTGGTGGTATTTCCGAAAGAAAATGAAAAGGTGGGAGATTTTGTACGTGTTAAAATTGAAGAATGTACTTCCGCAACACTTATTGGTCATAAAGTAGGTGAAGCACAAGAGTTGCCGTTTAATGTTTTGACAAGGCATGAAGAATTCACAGAGGTAGCTGAAAAATAAAAAGATTAAAACACTTAATAATTTGATTTATGGAAGGATTAACTGCTATAAAACAACGTTTTGAAATTATTGGAAATGATGCCAAGTTAAACCGCTCTCTTGAGAAAGCCATTCGAGTAGCTTCTACGGATATTTCTGTATTAGTTACTGGTGAGAGTGGAGTAGGTAAAGAAACAATACCTAAGATTATCCATCAATTATCGCATAGAAAACACGCCAATTATATTGCTGTTAACTGTGGAGCCATTCCAGAAGGGACGATAGATAGTGAATTGTTTGGACATGAAAAGGGTGCTTTTACGGGGGCAACCACTACCAGAAAAGGCTATTTTGAAGTTGCGGATGGAGGGACTATTTTTTTGGATGAAGTCGGAGAATTGCCTTTGACAACCCAGGTTCGTTTATTGCGAGTTTTGGAAAATGGTGAATTTATTAAAGTAGGTTCTTCAAATGTTCAGAAAACAAATGTAAGAATTGTGGCAGCTACGAATATGAAAATACAAGAGGCCGTTCAAAAGGGGAAATTTCGTGAGGATTTGTATTATAGGTTGAGTACCATAGAATTAAATTTACCTGCTTTAAGAGAACGTGAAAACGACATTCACCTGTTATTTAGAAAGTTTGCTTCTGATTTTGCTCAAAAGTATAGAATGCCAACAATTCGATTGGATGACGATGCTGTGAATCTTTTAATTAATTATAGATTTCCTGGAAATATTCGGCAATTAAAAAATATTGCTGAACAGATTTCAATAGTCGAAGAAAGTAGAAATATAGGCGTTCAAAAATTGCTACATTATTTACCGAATTATAATCGCCTTCCAGCCGTTATAGAAAAAAAAGAAAATAGTTTTTCTGAAGATAAAGATGTTATGTACAAGGTTTTATTCGAAATGAGAAATGAAATTAACGATTTAAAAAAGTTAACTTTGGATCTTATGAAAAATGAGAATCGTGAGCAAGTTGAACATGAAAATCGTCATTTGATTGAAAGGATCAGAAAGGAACCGCAAGATTTTAATATGGATAATCAAGTTGAATTAATTCAGATTCAACAAACCAACTCTTCTCAAAGTCAATCTGATTATGAATATATTGAAACGATTGATGAAGACGAATCACTTTCGTTACACGACAAAGAAATAGAAATGATAAAAAAATCCTTAGAACGCAATAAAAACAAAAGAAAATTAGCGGCAAAAGAATTGGGGATTTCTGAACGGACCCTGTATCGAAAAATCAGACAATACGATTTGTAAAAAGTTAAAAGTTTCCACGTATATTTGTTAGCTTATCAATGATCAAATAATTATTAAAATGTAAACTGTGAAATTAAAAAATATTCTTTTTTTAAGTATTTTATTTGTAACCGTTGGTTGCGGAATTTATAGTTTTACAGGTGGAGATACGGGAAATGCAAAAACAATTCAAATTGATTATTTTCCAAATAATGCATTGCTTGTAGAACCTGGTTTGAGTCAAAGCTTTACACAGGCACTTCAAGATTTATTTTTGAAGCAAACAAACTTAAGTCTGGTAAAGACAGATGGTGATTTGTTGTTAGAAGGAGAAATTACAAAGTACCGTGTTACACCTATGACAGCTACTGCAAATCAAACAGCTGCGCAAAGTAGATTAACAGTGGTTGTCAATGTTCGCTTTTACAATAATTTTGATCAATCTAAAAATTTTGAAAAAAACTTTAGTCATTTTTATGATTTTGGAGGATCCGAACAATTGACAGGTTCTTTATTAGAAACAGCATTTGAAGAAATATTTGAAAGGATAACTGAGGACATTTTTAATGCTTCTGTAGCGAATTGGTAAATTAATGAAAGAAAGAGATCTTATAGAACATCTTGAAACTTCAAAAAATATAACAGCAGATTTTGTGTTGGAATTGGAGAAGGTTACAGAGGAGTATCCTTATTTTCAAGCTGCCAAAGTTTTGTATTTAAAAGGACTCAAGCAAAATAACAACTATAAGTATAATAAAGTTTTGAAGGAGACGGCAGCATTGACAACTGATAGGGCTGTCCTTTTTGAATATATAAATGGGATTTATGTTATTGAAGAAAACCAAGCGTTTAAATTCGAAAAAGATCAAGGTTCTCTTAGAGAGAAAGCTAAAACAACTCCTATTAAGGAAGCTTTAGGGATTGGAAAACCCCTTAGTTTTAGGAAAGATGAAGTACATTCTTTTAACGAATGGTTACAATTGTCTAAATTTCAACCTATTCAAAGAGAAAACACCTCTCCAATAGCCTCTCCGACAAGGGTTGATTTGATAGATCGTTTTATCGAGAATAATCCGAGTATTCAACCTCTTGACAAAGATTTAAAACCCCAAAAAGGTTTGAAAATTGTACTCGAAAATCAAGGTTTAATGACAGAGACCTTAGCAAAAGTATATTTAGAGCAAAAAAAATACAACAGTGCTATTAAAGCGTATAAAATTTTAATTTTGAAATATCCAGAAAAAAGTGGTTTCTTTGCAGACCAAATTAAGAAGATAAAATTACTTAAAACAAAATAAATTATGACCTATACATTGTTTCTAATATTAATACTTATTGTGGCAGTATTACTGGTTTTACTTATTATGGTTCAAAATCCGAAAGGAGGCGGGTTGTCCTCTTCATTTGGAGGGGGTGGTTCCCAATCAATGGGAGGTGTACAAAGCACCAATAATTTCTTAGATAGGAGTACTTGGACCTTGGCAATCGCCTTGATGGGATTGATCTTACTTTCTAATTTTGCGATTCCTAAAGAGAATTCAAATTCGCAAGAATCTCAAATAGAGGAGACATTAAATAATAGAGTTGTAAACGAAGAGACACCAGCAGAACTTCCGGTGTTAAAAGAAGAAGCGCCAGAATAATATTTCGACGATTGATATAAAAACATCAAGAAGAATGTCAAGAATAATGTCAATGAAAATGACACCTTGACATTTTTTTTTACAATTTGTCAGTGAAAATAGATTGGCATATTTTTGGTTATTCATTTTGAATAACGAATACTAACTTTTAAAAATTCATTACAATGGGTAAAGTAAATATTAAACCTTTAGCAGATAGAGTTCTTATAGAACCTTTAGCCGCTGAAACTACTACCGCATCGGGATTGATTATTCCAGATTCAGCCAAAGAAAAACCATCAAGAGGCACTGTTGTTGCAGTTGGAAGTGGGACCAGTGACCAAGATATGACTGTAAAAATAGGTGATACGGTTTTATACGGTAAATATGCAGGTGCCGAATTAAAATTAGAAGGTGTAGATTATTTAATCATGAAAGAGAGTGATATATTAGCAATTGTCTAATATCAATAAAGAAATGATATAATTTAAAAAATACTAAAATGGCAAAAGATATAAAATTTGATATTGAAGCACGTGAAGGATTAAAAAAAGGAGTAGATGCTCTGGCAAATGCAGTAAAAGTAACGCTAGGTCCCAAAGGCAGGAATGTAGTTATTGAAAAATCATTTGGAGGTCCTTCAATTACAAAAGATGGAGTAACTGTTGCTAAAGAAATTGAATTAGAAGATTCTATTGAGAATATGGGCGCACAAATGGTAAAAGAAGTGGCTTCTAAAACCAATGATCTAGCAGGTGATGGAACTACTACCGCAACTGTATTAGCGCAAGCTATTGTTCAAGAAGGTCTTAAAAATGTGGCTGCAGGTGCCAGTCCTTTAGATCTTAAAAAAGGAATTGATAAAGCAGTAGCAGCGATTGTTACAGATTTGAAAAAACAATCAGAAGAGGTTGGAAATAAATCTGATAAAATAAAACAGGTAGCTTCTATTTCGGCAAATAACGATGAAACAATAGGAGATCTAATTGCTGAAGCTTTTGAAAAGGTCGGTAAAGAAGGAGTTATTACTGTTGAAGAGGCCAAAGGTAGAGATACCTACGTTAATATTGTTGAAGGAATGCAATTTGATAGAGGATATTTATCTCCTTATTTTGTAACCAATACAGAAAAAATGTTGGCAGATTTAGAGAATCCGTATATTTTATTGTTTGATAAGAAAATATCTTCTTTAAAAGAATTGCTTCCAGTGTTAGAACCTATTTCTCAATCAGGGAAACCACTTTTGATTATTGCAGAGGATGTAGATGGTGAAGCTTTGGCTACTTTGGTTATGAATAAATTACGTGGAGCTTTAAAAATAGCTGCGGTAAAAGCACCTGGTTTTGGAGACCGTAGAAAAGCCATGTTAGAAGATATTGCTATTTTAACAGGAGGAACGGTTGTTTCTGAAGAGAGAGGACTTAGTTTAGAAAAAACAACTATTGAAATGTTGGGAACTGCTGAAAGGGTAACTATTGATAAAGACAATACAACTGTAGTAAATGGAGCAGGTGATTCGGCAGCAATTAACACAAGAGTTGCACAAATTAAATCTCAAATAGAGAACACAACTTCAGATTATGATAAAGAAAAACTTCAAGAACGTTTGGCAAAATTAGCAGGAGGTGTGGCTGTATTGTATGTGGGTGCAGCAAGTGAAATTGAAATGAAAGAAAAGAAAGATCGGGTTGACGATGCCTTACATGCTACTCGTGCTGCTGTTGAAGAGGGTATTGTTGCTGGTGGAGGTGTTGCTCTAGCAAGAGCAAAATCAAAATTAGAAGGTATTACTATAGAAAATGCAGATGAACAAACAGGGATTAATATTTTAAATAGATCTATTGAAGAACCACTACGTCAAATTGTTGAAAATGCTGGGGGCGAAGGTTCTGTAGTTGTTTCGAAAGTATTAGAAGGGAAAGCAGATTATGGATATAATGCCAAATCAGGCGAATACGTTCAGATGTTCGCTGCTGGAATTATAGATCCGACCAAAGTAACTCGAGTTGCTTTGGAAAATGCAGCCTCTGTAGCAGGAATGATTTTGACCACAGCCTGTACTTTGTCTGAGATCAAGTCTTCGGCTGGTGAGGATCATCCTCAACCTCCGATGGGAGGTGGCATGCCAGGAATGATGTAATTAAATATTGAAATGAATAGATTAACGGGCTTGTTTATAAGCCCGTTTTTTATTTAAAAGAAATTCTAACAGAAATTAAAAGATCTTAGGATCTTAATGGGTTGAATCTGCTCTATACTTACAACAAGCATGTAGTTTTTGATATGCAGTTTCTGTAGCTTTGAGCGTATCAACATCATGCCCTATTGAAAGAATTGATTTTGAAATGTCACTTTTGTTTGCTTTATTTGGATTGTAGATTAGGTGTAATTCTTTTGACTGCAGGTTCCAAGAAGCGTATTTTACCCCTTTGTTTTTTAAAGCAGTCTTTTCTATTCTGTTTTTACACATTTTACAGACTCCTTTTACGGATAAAAAAGTGGTAGATGTTTTCAGTTTTTTTTCAGTTTTTTGTGCGTATGAGCCATAAGTAAAAAGTAATGTAAGTATTAAGATTGTTTGTTTCATAATGATCAGATTTTATATCGAATTCCTCCATAAAAGGTTCTCCCTACAATAGGGGCGTATATCACAGTGGTGTCAAAGTTTGTGCCAAAAGGGGTGTCAGCTCCAAGAATAGTTGTTTTTTGTGTTTTACCAGTTAAATTTTCACCTCCTAAATAAATCTCAAAATTTGGAGAAAAAATATGAGATACTTGCATGTTTACCAAGTTGTACCCCTTTGAATTTAGGGGCAGTTCACCATGTGTGTTTGGGATTCTTTGAGAGCCAATCCAATTATAAGTAGCATCAAATTTCCAAAAAGCTTGCTGTTGGTTTTGTGGAGTCTCATAAGCAAAGTTTGCAAAATAACGATGTTTTGGCTGTAGTGGTTTTTGACGTACTCGATCTTGATATGCCTCTTTTACATCTAGATACTTATAAGCCAATCGAATTTCAAAATTTTGTATCCATTCAAACGCTGTTTCTATTTGAAAAGAATTGGCAATAGACTCCCCTGATAAGTTGTAAAAAGATACTTTTTCAGGGGTTTCATAATCGACAATTATTTGATTGGAAAAATGAGTTCTATAAAAATCTAGAGCAACGGTTCCTTGATTTTCTAAGATCTCAAAATGGTGAAGATAGGTCAGTCCATAATTCCAGGCAGATTCAGGTTTTAAATCATCTACAGATTCATCATTTAAGAATGAGATTTTACGAGAACTTGCAAATATTTTTTGGTTTTCTGCAAAGATATGGCTTACTCTCTTTCCGCTTCCGACAGCGGCTTTTAAAACTCCCTGTTCCCAAGGTTCATAACGGAGGTGTAAACGCGGTGTAACAAATGTTCCGATTAGATTATGGGCGTCGACCCTTACTCCTGCAACTAGGGTAAAATTATCTAAATTGTCATAAGTATATTCAAAGAAGGACCCAAATGACCTTTCTGATGAATTGCCCGAATATGTATAGTCATAATAGGTGTCGATAAGTTCGTTATATCGGTCATAAGAAAAATTCAAGCCGGTTTTGAATTTGTGTTGTGTACTTTCTATAATAGATTGAAAAACCGTATTTATATAAACACTTTCATGTTTGATATTGTAGGTATTTTTACCAAAATAAGCATTTTGGTCATGTGTGCTAAAGGCTGTTTGGATTCCAAAATTTTGATAGGGCTTGTCTTTAAAAACATAGCCGAGTTTTGTAGCTGCCTCAAAACGTTTTGTGTTTACTTCGGCGCCGTAAGTATCCTCTTCTTCAAATTGGGTAGATTTATCTTTTTTGGGCTTGAATGAAACATCGCCTAATTGTTTGTCATCGGTCAAATACTTGACATCGATAAAGCTCACCCAACCTGATGTGGGGTTTATGTATTGCCAGCGGTTCATAAAATTAATTTGCTCAGCTAAAGGAGCGTCTAAAAACCCATCTTTGTTGTGATCTATTTTTGTTTTTCTCTTGTTTCCGTGCAGGTATAGACCAGTACTCCAATTTTCAGAAATTTTTTGATTCATGTAGGTGTTGGCCTCCATTCTTCCACTCATAGAACTGAATAGGTTGATAAAAAAAGGATGGTCTGTTTTAGGTTTTCGCAATTCAGCGTTAATTTGTCCTGAAATACTTTCAAAACCATTTACAACAGAGCCAATACCTTTGGTTAACTGTATGCTTTTTATCCATGTACCAGGAATAAAGTTCATTCCGTAGGCTTGAGAAGCTCCTCTGACAGAGGGAATGTTTTCTTGGGTAATTAACAAATAAGGACTGGTGAGTCCTAACATTTTAATTTCTTTATTTCCAGATAAGGCATTTGAGTAATTTACATCGATAGATGGATTTGTTTCAAAGCTTTCAGACAGGTTACAACAAGCGGCTTTTAACAATTCATTTTCACTAATTTTAATGGAGTTGGTTGCTGTTAAAAAGGAGATAGAAGTGGCCTTTTTTTTGTTGTGAACTTGTACCTCATCTAAAGAAATATTTTCTTCTAACAGCAATTGTAATTCTTGGGTGTTTTTTATATCAATGGTGTCAGTTTTATAACCGATATAACTGATGATTAATTTTTTGTTTTTTGGGGTATAAGGTATCTGAAATCTGCCTTTTTTATTGGTTGTTACACCAACACTTGTATTTAGCCAATGTACAGAAACCCCAGGTAAACCTATGTGTTCTTTTTGGCTATTGGTTGTTTCTATCACCCCTCTTAACGATTCTTGTGAAATAGAAAATAGCGGAATTAATAAAAGCAGACTTTGCATTATTTTTTTCATTGGGATTAATTATTTTTTGGTAAGAGGTTGAATCGATTTCACCAAGATATCAATGTTTACTTAAAGAATTTGGGATGTAGAAGAAAACAACACCAAAAAGGACATTGTATAATTGCTGATTATCAAGCAAAGTATTTTCATGCCCCAAAGGTAGTCAAAAAATGAGGGTTACCTCATATATTAGTTCTTAAAACTATTTGGGTTTAGAGATTTAAAATCTAAAATTTATAATAGCTTTGCAAAAATATAGGGAACAGTATTAAATATTTTAAAAAATAGATGCTTAACATACATAATTTAACAGTTTCATTTGGGGGAGAAGATCTTTTTTCTAAGATTACATTTAAATTAGAAAAAGGAGATCGTGTTGGTTTAGTCGGTAAGAATGGAGCAGGTAAATCGACACTTTTAAAGGTGATCTCAAAAGAGATTGAGCATGATGGAGGGACCATTGCTTTTGAAAAAGACGTAAGAATTGGTTTTTTAAAACAAGACATTGATTTTTTTGAAGGGAGAACTATTTTAGAGGAAGCTTATCAGGCTTTTGAAGAAATAGTAGATTTAGAAAAAAAATTAGCAATGATTAATGAACAGTTGGGTATTCGCACCGATTATCAGAGTGACCATTATGCTCAATTGATGAATGACTTAGAGGAGGTTTCTACCCGTTATGAACTGCTAGGAGGATATAATTATCAAGGAGATACTGAGAAAATTTTACAAGGTTTAGGTTTTAAAAGGGATGATTTTGAAAAACTGACCAGTACTTTTTCAGGAGGTTGGCGCATGCGTATTGAATTGGCAAAATTACTCTTGCAAAAAAATGATCTTTTATTGCTTGATGAACCGACAAATCATTTGGATATCGAATCCATTATATGGCTTGAGAATTTTTTAAAATCATATGCTGGTGCCATTGTTTTGGTTTCTCATGACAAGATGTTTTTGGATCGAGTAACCAACCGAACCATAGAAATTTCTTTAGGAAAAATTTACGATTATAAAAAACCCTATTCACAGTATTTAGTTCTACGTAAAGAAATTCGTGAAAAGCAATTACAATCTCAAAAAAATCAAGAAAAAGAAATAAAAGCCAAACAGCAGTTAATTGATAAATTTCGAGCCAAGGCAAATAAAGCCTCCATGGCACAGTCGCTGATAAAACAATTGAATAAGGTAGAGCGAATCGAAGTGGATGTTGAAGATAATTCTGTGATGAATGTAAAATTTCCAGTTTCTAAACAACCTGGAAAAGTTGTCATTGAAACAACAGGGCTTTCTAAAACTTATGGGAAGAAGCAGGTTTTAGACAATGTGAATTTATTGATAGAACGCTCGTCTAAAATTGCATTTGTAGGTCAAAACGGACAAGGTAAATCTACCTTAGCAAAAATAATTGTCAATGAAATAAATTATACGGGAACTCTAAAATTAGGTCATAATGTAGAGTTGGGTTATTTTGCTCAAAATCAGGCAGCTTACTTAGATGGTGAAAAAACACTCTTGGAAACAATGGAAGACGCTGCTAATGAGACGAATCGAATGCGAGTAAGGGATATGTTGGGTGCTTTTTTGTTTGGAGGAGATGATGTTGAAAAAAAAGTAAAGGTACTTTCTGGAGGAGAACGAAATCGTTTGGCAATATGTAAGATCTTGTTGTCGCCTTTTAATGTATTGATTATGGATGAGCCAACGAATCACTTAGATATTATATCTAAAAATGTCTTAAAAAAAGCCCTCCAGAAATTTGAAGGAACCTTGATTTTAGTGTCACATGATAGAGATTTTTTACAAGGACTTACCAATAAGGTATTTGGATTTAAAGATGGTGTGATTAAAGAATACCTTGGAGATATAGACTATTTTTTAGAAGCACATAAAATAGACAACCTAAGAGAAGCGGAGAAGAAAACAGTTATTAAAAACAATTTTTCTAAAAACAAGGCAGGTCCACACGGTCGACAAGAAGAAAAACAACTCAAAAAACTCAAAAATAAATTATCAAAGGTAGAACAAGTTATTTCTGATCTGGAAAAAGAATTGATAAATTTGGACGCGCAATTGTCTGAAGATCCTGAAAGGACTTCAGAAGATGTTAATTTTTTTAAGGATTATCAGGGTAAAAAAGACAGTCTTGATTTATTGATGGATGATTGGGCAGCACTTGATAAAAAATTGAGTGCCTTTTTATAAAGCATGAATTTAAAGCAGATACAAAGTGATATAACCGCCATTTTTTTGCCTGAACTGATAGAAAAACAAGTGTCTTTATTTGTAAAAAGAGAAGATTTGTTGCATCCAATAATCTCGGGCAATAAATATCGTAAGTTGGCTTATAATATAGAAGCCGCTAAACGACAGGGAGCCGAAACTTTGGTAACTTTTGGAGGCGCCTATTCCAATCACGTATTGGCAACTGCAAGTGCAGGCGCAGCATTTGGATTTAATACCGTTGCTGTAATTCGCGGAGACGAATTGGCTATTAATATTGAAAAGACACTAGCGTCAAATCCTACGCTACGTGCCGCAAAAAACCTTGGAATGCAGTTTAGATTTGTCACTCGTTCGGCCTATAAACTTAAAGATACAGAAATATTTTTAAAGGATTTAAAAAGAGAATTTCCCAATGGTTATATTCTTCCAGAAGGAGGAACAAATGATTTGGCAGTTAAGGGTTGTGAATCCATACTTAACGCTGATGATTTTAAATATGATTTTATTGCGGTTCCTGTGGGAACTGGTGGCACGATTTCAGGTATCATTAATAGCTCAGATCCTTCTCAAAAAATACTTGGATTTCCTGTTTTAAAAGGAAGGGGATTAAAAAATGAAATTGAAAAAAATAAGGTTAATAAAAAAAATTGGGAATTGATATCATCGTATCATTTTGGGGGTTATGCCAAAGTATCAGCTGATTTAATTTCTTTTATAAACGATTTTTATAAACATACAGAGATTCCTCTAGACCCTATCTATACCGGTAAGATGTTTTATGGATTGGTAGATTTAATAAAGCAAGACTATTTTCCTGTGAACTCAAAAGTATTGGTTATACATACAGGTGGAATACAAGGGAACCGAGGAATGAATGTGCTTTTGTCAAAAAAAGGTTTGCCTCGACTAGATCTTTAACACTTATCCGTGTGGTTTTAAAGATTCATCAATTTTGAGACGTATTTTCCAATAACATCAAATTCTAGGTTTACTTCAGTGCCAATTTTTAAAAACTTAAAATTTGTATGCGTGTAGGTATAAGGTATAATAGCAACACTAAATTTGTTTTTCAAAGAATTAACAATAGTTAAGCTCGTTCCATTTATAGTGATAGACCCTTTTTCTATGGTAATGTTGTTAAGCGACGGGTTATATGTAAAAGTAAAGACCCAACTACCATCTTCTTTTTTGATGTTTGTGCAGGTGGCTGTCTGATCTATGTGTCCTTGTACGATATGACCATCTAGTCTATCACCGAGTTTAAGGGCGCGTTCCAAGTTTACAAAATCATCTATTTCTAAGGTTTTCAAATTGGTTTTATCTAAGGTTTCTTTAATGGCGGTAACTGTGTAGCAATCGTTTTTGATGTCTGTAACTGTAAGGCAGATGCCATTGTGTGAAACACTTTGATCTATTTTTAATTCAGGACTAAAATCACAGGAAATAACAATATTGAGGTTGTCATTTTTTTTGATGATATTTTTCACCAAGCCGAGTTTTTCTACGATGCCTGTAAACATAAATTGTCAATTTAATTGATTACTTTTGAGATGTCAAAAATAAGAATTATAAAGTACATGGATGAATAAAGAAAGTAAAATTATAGTAGGGGTTTCTACAGGTGATTTAAATGGTATAGGATTAGAAGTGATTATAAAAACATTTTCCGACAAGCGTATTTTTGATTTTTGTACCCCTGTTATATTTGGTTCGACAAAGGTGTTTTCATATCATAAAAAAACACTTCATTCCGAAGTGCAGGTTCATGGAATTAAATCTTTAGATGGTTTGGTTCATGGAAAGCTTAACCTTATAAATACATGGAAAGAAGAGGTGCCTGTGGACCTAGGGAATCCAACTACAGAATCAGGGTCCTATGCTTTAAAATCTTTAGAGGCTGCAACGAATGCACTGAAGTTGAAACGAGTAGATATTCTATTGACAGCACCTATTAGTAAAGAAAATATTCAGTCATCAACATTTCAATTTGCAGGGCATACAGAATATTTAGAGTCAGCATTAGAGGGGGAAAGTTTAATGATATTGATGACTGATGGTTTGCGGTTAGGTTTGGTGACAGGTCACGTCCCTATTTCAAGAGTTTCAGAAATTATTGATAGAGGTTTGGTTCTTAATAAGGTCGAGATTATGCATAGGACACTTGTTCAAGATTTTGGAATTTCTAAACCTAAAATAGCAGTTTTAGGCTTAAACCCTCACTGTGGTGATCATGGTGTAATTGGAAATGAGGACGAAGAAATTATTCGTCCAGTGATATCAGAAATTCAGAAAAGGGGTCAATTAGTATATGGTCCTTATGCAGCAGATGGTTTTTTTGGGTCAAATAATTACCTCCAATTTGATGGGGTTTTAGCAATGTATCACGATCAGGGTCTGGTGGCCTTTAAGACCATTGCGTTTGGAAATGGTGTAAATTTTACTTCAGGACTAAATGAAATACGTGTTTCTCCAGATCACGGAACGGCTTTTGAAATTGCAGGAAAAAACAAGGCAGATGCCTCTTCTTTTTCAGAAGCCTTACATAAGGGACTAGAAATATTTAAAAGGAGAAAAAACCATCAATTATTGATAAAAAATCCTTTAAAAGTTAAAAAACACAAGAAAGTGTAAATTTTGGGTTCCTTTATGTGAAAAAGAATTAAATTTTATATCTTTGCACGCTCAATTTGATGTTCTGGATGAAAGATTTAAAAGAATTTAACATCCCTTTTATAGGATTAAAAGAAGGGAAACACAAGTTTGAATATCAGATTGATGCTAAGTTCTTTGATGCGTTTCAATACGATGAGTTTTTGGAATCAGATTTAAAAGTAGATTTGTTTTTTGTAAAAAAGACAAATATGTTGACCTTGGATTTTTCAGTCTATGGGACCGTTAATGTGCCCTGTGACCTTACTGGAGAGCCTTTTGATCTAGAGACAGAGGGTCTATTGTCATTAATTGTCAAGTTTGGAGAAGAATTTAACGATGACAATGAAGAGGTTGTAATTATTCCTACTACGGCACATCAAATAAATGTAGCACAGTATATTTATGAAATGATCGTTTTGTCTGTACCGATTAAAAGAGTTTGTACAAAAGTATTGGACGGAACATTCAAATCGGAAGTTTTAGAGAAATTGGAAGAATTGAAAGGAACAAAGAATATAGAGAATACAAAAAAAATGATAGACCCTAGATGGGGAAAGTTAAAAGATTTATTAATAGATAAAAAGCGGCATAATGGCACATCCAAAGAGAAAGATATCTAAACAGCGAAGAAATAAAAGAAGGACACATTACAAAGCAATAAGTCCACAGGTAGCAATAGACCCGACAACAGGAGAGGCGCATTTATATCACAGAGCTCACTGGCATGAAGGAAAGCTTTATTACAAAGGACAAATTGTAATTGATTCTGAGGAAACAGAAGCATAATATATTAATGTATTTTTTAAAAAACCCTCTTTAAATTAGAGGGTTTTTGATGTTTTATAGCTAAAATACATTAAATTATAGCCTCTTTTTTTGTTTCATGTAAAATAAATTTCATTACTTTGAGCATTGATTTTTTTAAGAGAACTGTCTTTTGAAAAAATCTTTAAATTTACGATTATGATTAAAAAAACTGCAGCAATTACCGCAGTAGGAAAGTATGTTCCTGATTATGTACTTACAAATAAGGAGTTAGAGACTTTAGTAGACACCAATGATGAGTGGATTTATACTAGAACAGGAATTAAAGAAAGAAGAATTTTAAAGGATGTAGATAAAGCGACTTCTTATTTAGCTGTTCAAGCGGCTCGAGATTTGATCGCTAAAAAAGGAATAGATCCTGAAGAAATAGATATGATCATTGTTGGAACAGCAACGCCAGATATGAATGTTGCTTCCACAGCTGTGTATGTAGCAACTAAAATAGGAGCAATCAATGCATTCGGTTATGATTTGCAAGCTGCATGTTCTAGTTTTTTATACGCCATGTCTACAGCATCGAGTTATATAGAGTCTGGTAGGTATAAAAAGGTGTTGGTTATTGGTGCGGATAAAATGTCTTCAATCGTAGATTATACAGATAGAGCTACTTGTATTATTTTTGGAGATGGAGCAGGAGCAGTGCTTTTTGAAGCTAATGAAGAAGGTTTGGGTTTACAAGATGAATACTTAAGGGGTGATGGAATTGGCAGAGAATTTCTAAAAATAGAAGCAGGAGGGTCTTTGTTGCCCACCTCTCAAGAAACATTAGATAATAGGCAACACTATATTCAGCAGGAAGGAAAAACGGTATTTAAGTATGCGGTTTCTAGTATGGCAGATGCTGGAGGAAAAATATTAGAAAGAAATAATCTCACCAATGATGATGTTGATTGGTTAGCCCCACATCAAGCAAATAAACGAATTATTGAAGCGACGGCAAGGAGGATGAATTTAGATATGAGTAAGGTGATGATGAATATTAAAAATTATGGAAATACAACTTCTGCAACCCTGCCATTGCTTTTAGCAGATTATGAAGAGAAACTTAAAAAAGGCGATTCAATTGTTTTTGCTGCATTTGGAGGTGGATTTACATGGGGTGCTGTTTATTTGAAATGGGCATATAATTCTTAGAAAATTAATTAAATAACATATATATTATGGATTTAAAGGATATTCAAAATTTGATAAAATTTGTTGCTAAATCTGGCGCAAGTGAGGTAAAATTAGAAATGAAAGATATTAAGATTACTGTTAAAACAGAATCTAATAAAGCAGAAACTACTACTACTATTCTGCAACAGGCCCCAGTTGCGACTTCTCAGATACCTGTAGTTTCTCAGGTAGTTTCTCAAGCTGATGTTGCTGAAGAATCTTCTGAATCTTCGAATTCTAAAGAGGATTCTAAATACTTGACAATAACCTCACCAATTATAGGAACATTCTACAGAAAACCTTCACCAGATAAAGCTGTTTTTGTGGAAGTAGGCGATACTGTTAGTGAAAACACAATTGTATGTGTTATAGAGGCTATGAAACTATTTAACGAAATTGAATCGGAAGTTTCTGGTAAAATTGTAAAAATATTAGTAGAAGATTCTTCGCCAGTAGAGTTTGGTCAGCCGTTGTTTTTAGTTGATCCTTCTTAATTGAAAACATAATTTAAAGACGCTTTTTTAAAGACGCTCATATAATTTTGAATTTGATTAGAGCTTAAATAGTATAAATCTGAAAATATGATGTTTAAAAAAATATTAATTGCCAATAGAGGTGAAATAGCTTTACGAGTTATAAGAACTTGTAAAGAAATGGGCATTAAAACAGTTGCGGTTTATTCCACGGCTGATGCAGAAAGTTTGCATATAAAGTTTGCAGATGAAGCTGTTTGTATAGGGCCTGCTTCAAGTACTGATTCTTATTTAAAAATGTCCAACATATTAGCTGCTGCAGAAATAACGAATGCAGATGCGATACACCCAGGTTATGGTTTCCTTTCTGAAAATTCAAAATTTTCAAAACTTTGTGAAGAACACGGTATTAAATTTATTGGTGCAAGTGCTGAGATGATTGATAGGATGGGTGATAAGGCGAATGCTAAAGCCACCATGCTTTCGGCTGGAGTGCCTTGTGTTCCAGGGAGTGAAGGGGTTATTGCAAATTTTTCTGAATGTAAAAAATTAGCAAAAAAGGCAGGTTATCCAGTAATGTTAAAAGCTTCTGCTGGTGGTGGGGGTAAAGGAATGCGAGCTGTTTGGAAAGCAGAAGAACTTCAAGATGCTTGGGATTCTGCTCGATATGAGTCTAAAGCGGCTTTTGGAAATGATGATATGTATCTGGAGAAATTAATCCAAGAACCCCGTCATATTGAAATTCAAATTATTGGTGATTCATTTGGAAAAGCATGTCACTTGTCAGAAAGAGATTGTTCTGTTCAAAGACGTCATCAAAAATTGACAGAAGAAACACCTTCTCCATTTATGACAGATGAATTGCGAGTTAAAATGGGTGAAGCTGCAGTAAAAGCTGCAGAGTATATCAAATATGAGGGAGCAGGAACGGTAGAGTTTTTAGTAGATAAAGATCGAAATTTTTATTTTATGGAAATGAATACACGTATCCAGGTAGAACATCCAATTACAGAGCAGGTAGTTGATTTTGATTTGATACGTGAACAAATATTAGTTGCATCTGGAACGGCCATTTCTGGCAACAATTATTTACCAAAACTGCATTCAATAGAATGTAGAATTAATGCAGAAGATCCTCATAAAGATTTTAGACCTGCGCCAGGTAAAATCACTACTTTTCATGCGCCAGGGGGGCATGGAGTGCGTTTAGACACTCATGTATATGTTGGTTATACCATTCCTCCAAATTACGATTCTATGATAGCGAAGTTAATTACCACTGCTCAAACCAGAGAAGAGGCGATTCGTAAGATGAAGCGAGCCCTAGATGAATTTATCATTGAAGGTGTTAAAACAACGATCCCTTTTCACAGACAATTGATGGATCATCCCGATTATGTTTCAGGAGATTATACGACTAAATTTATGGAAGATTTTGAAATGAAAGCCTAAATTTATGACTAATAGCACCTTTTAGGCGCTGTTTTTTTGGCTTTTATGAAAAACGGGGAATATTTGTAAATAAACGGGTATTTTTTTTATAAAATCAACATTTTTTTGTTACTTGCTGTCCGCTAGTAACACAGTTAATTTTTAGGAGAGGTGGCCGAGTGGTTTAAGGCGCACGCTTGGAAAGCGTGTTTATGAGAAATTGTAACGGGGGTTCGAATCCCTTCCTCTCCGCAGTGTTTTTTAGTAATGATAAATAAGTTTAAAACCTTTTAACTATAATTAATTAATTTTATTACAATGAAAAAAGTATTTACCATTCTTGCAATTACAAGTTTATTGTTTTTTGGATCAACTCAAAACACGTATGCATTTCAAGAAATAGAAACAGAACAAGCAGTAACATCTGAAGAGGTTGCTACAGCGGTTTCTGAAGAAGCAAAAGAGGAAACTCAAAATGTAGCTCCTATGGTTGAAGAAGAAGTTGAATCAGCAACTTTTCACCAAATTTTGAAACAACGTTTTATAGAGGGTGGTCCTTTTTTTATGGGAATTGTTTTAATTGCTTTAATTTTAGGTTTGGCAATTGCCATTGAAAGAATTATTTACCTAAATATGGCTACTACAAATACTAGTAAATTGGTAATTAGTGTAGATGAGGCCTTAACATCTGGTGGCGTAGATGCAGCAAAAGAAGTTTGTAGAGATACGAAAGGTCCCGTTGCTTCTATTTTTTATCAAGGTTTGGATAGAATTGGTGAAGGCGTGGATGCTGCTGAAAAGGCCGTTGTCGGTTATGGTGGTGTACAAATGGGTTTATTGGAGAAAAACATTTCATGGTTGTCTTTATTTATTGCTTTGGCACCGATGCTCGGGTTTATGGGGACTGTAATTGGAATGATTGGTGCTTTTGATTCAATACAAGCGGCAGGAGATATTTCACCGACAGTTGTAGCAGGAGGTATTAAAGTAGCCTTATTAACAACCGTATTTGGTTTGGTAGTTGCTATCATACTTCAAGTATTTTACAACTATATTATTTCTAAAGTAGATGCCATTGTAAATGATATGGAAGACGCTTCTATTTCACTAATCGATCTTTTGGTTAAACATAAAAAATAAAAAGCTTTATGAATACGAATTTATCAAAAATATTAAAAGGTCTTGTCGCTTTTATAGCCCTTGTAGCCGCTTATTTCTTTATTAGAATTTTGATAACGGGTGATGATGCGATTGTTCAAGGACAAGGAACTTTAGGTATTGTTGGGCCATTGGTCTCTTTTTCTAAAGTTTTGTTGTTTTTAGTCGCTGGTACCACAGTGGTTTTTTCAATGATTAGTTTGTTTAAAAAGCCAGAGGCCTTAAAGAAAACCTTATTGAGTTTGGGGATACTTTTGGTATTATTAGCGATATCTTATGGTTTGGCATCTGATGCAGTTGTAACTGATGTAACAGGCGAAGTACTTACAGGAGGTGAACAAGGCGCTCCCTCTAAATGGGTAAGTACAGGTATTTGGTACACTGTTTTATTGGGATTTGCTGCCATTGTTGCGATTGTTTTAGGTACTTCAAAATCAATTACAAAATAATAATTTTATGGCTAGAAGAGAAAACGCTGAAATTAATGCAGGATCAATGGCTGATATTGCTTTTTTATTGTTGATTTTTTTCTTGGTAACAACTACAATGGATGTAGACTCAGGAATTTCTCGTAAATTATCTGAAAAACCACCAGAGAATTATGACCCACCAATCATTAAAATGAGAAATATCTTTGAGGTCAATATCAACAGGAAAGATAAATTGTTAGTAGAAGATGAAAAAATGGAAATCAAAGATCTTAAACAAGCTGCTATCGATTTTCTTGACAATGGTGGAAGAATAGGAAAAGCCATAGATGATAAGCCAGGAGCTCCTTGTGATTATTGTAATGGTGCTAAATCTAATAAATCTTCGGATCATCCAAATAAAGCTATTATATCTGTTCAAAGTGATAGAGGAACTTCGTATGGAATGTATATTACAGTTCAAAATGAATTGCTCTCAGCGTATAAGGAGTTGAGAAATACCTATGCAAAAACCCAGATTAAAGGAAGGTATGCAGGAATGACTTATGACCAGTTATTGCTTTTGGATTCAAAAAACAATAATGAGTTAAAAGCTGTGGTCAAAGAAGTTAAAGAGGCTTATCCTCAGATTATTTCGGATGCAGAACCTACTAAATAATATAACAGATGTCTAAATTTGCAAAAAAGAAAAAAGGATTACCAGCGGTTAATACGGCTGCCCTTCCGGATATTGTATTTATGTTGTTGTTCTTCTTTATGGTAACAACCACTATGAGGGAGACAGATTTAAAGATAAGTCCTCCAAAACTACCCAATGCATCTGAAGTAAAAAAATTAGAACACAAAAGTTTAGTAAGTACAATTTATGTGGGTAAAGCAAAGCCAGGAGATCAGGATAAATTTGGGTCAGGTGACAAAATTCAGTTAAATGATAAAATTGCTACTTTAAAAGATATCGCAAGTTTTATTTATTCAGAACAAGAAAAACACAATCCAGAAGAGGTTCCATACATGACAACGTCTATTAAGTCTGATATAAAATCTAATGTTGGCACGATTCACGATATAAGAACTGAATTGAGAGATGTTAATGCCCTTAAGATAAATTACTCAACTCGTAAGGGGTCTCTCGCTGAAAACACAAAATAACCTGAAAAGAATTAAAAAGGAGCCCTATTTAATAGACATCTTTTGGTTTCGGTTCTGTTAGGCTAAATATCACTCAAAATAATAATATAGATTTAATGAATGATATAAGACTCTTTTTGGTGTTTGGATTCTCGGTACTGTATACTTCTGTGGTTTTTGCACAAGAAACTTCATTAAAGATCGATTCTAAATATTTAGAAGATCAACTTTATTTTGGGTTTAGTTATAATTCTTTGCTCAATACGCCCAAAGATTTTGTTCAAAATGGTTTTTCTTACGGAACTTCTCTAGGTTTTATTAAGGACATTCCGCTTAATAAGAGACGTAATATTGGATTAGCAGTTGGATTGGGCTACGCTTATAATACCTATAATCAAAATTTATTGATCCAAGAATTAAATGGTGTTTCAGAGTACAGTATTATCGAGTCATATAGCAGTAATCGTTATCATACAAAGAGTGTAGAATTCCCAATTGAATTTCGTTGGAGAACGTCTTCTTTAGAGAAATATAAGTTTTGGAGAGTTTATGGAGGACTCACTTTTTCTTACATTCTAGATTTTAATTCAAAAGCCGTGATTGACTCCAAGACGTATATTTTTAAAAATAGTAATGATATAGAAAAATTTCAGTACGCATTATCTTTAGCAGCAGGATATGGGACGTGGAATTTTTATGTGAGTTACGCGCTAACTTCTGTTTTTAAGAAAAGCGTTAGCCTTAAAAACGGACAACCACTTGATCTAAAAAATTTGCGATTGGGCTTGATGTTTTATATGTTTTAAAAATTGGGTAGGGTTTAGAATTTTGATTGGGGAGTGTTCTAATTAAATTTTTTTACGTAGCCTTGCTACTGGAATATCTAATTGTTCTCGGTATTTAGCAATGGTTCTTCGGGCAATTGAATAGCCTTCTTCTTTTAACTTTAGACTTAGTTTGTCGTCAGTGAATGGTTTTTTCTTGTCTTCGTCTAAAATTATTTTCTTTAAGATGTTTTTAATTTCCCTAGTAGAAACATCTTCACCTTGATCATTTTTCATAGACTCAGAGAAAAAATCTTTAATTAGTTTTGTTCCGTATGGTGTAGCCACGTATTTACTGTTAGCAACCCTTGAAACAGTTGAAATATCCATATTAATTTTATCAGCAATATCTTTTAAAATCATAGGTTTTAACTTGAGTTCATCACCTGATAAAAGATAATCATATTGGTGCTCCATAATACAGTTCATTGTTATCAGTAATGTTTGTTGCCGCTGTTTGATTGCATCGATAAACCATTTTGCGGCATCTAGTTTTTGTTTGATAAATAGGACAGCTTCTTTTTGGGGTTTATTTTTTTGTTTGGATTCCTGATATCCTCTTAGCATATTGTTGTATTCTCTAGATACGTGTAATTCTGGAGCATTTCTTGTATTTAGGGTCAATTTTAATTCTCCATCCACAATTATAATAGTAAAGTCTGGCACAATCTGGTCTGCCATTTTAATATGGCTAGCAAATGTGCTTCCGGGTTTAGGATTTAGTTTTTCTATTTCATGAATCGATTTTTTAAGGATGTTTTCTGAGACATTAAATCGTTCCATCAATTTTGAATAGTGTTTTTTTACAAAATGGTCAAAACATTTTGTTAGAATCTCCATTGCTAATTTGATACTTTTCGATGGTTTTTTGTTTTCTAATTGAAGGATTAGGCATTCTTTGAGATTTCTGGCCCCGACACCTATAGGGTCCATTTTATGAATAACCTGCTTTAAGATACTTGATAATTCTTTTTCGGTAGTGTAGATGTTTTGTGTAAAGGCCAGGTCGTCAACAATGTCAATAAGTGCCCTTCTTAGGTAGCCACTATCATCGATGCTTCCTACTAAAAATTCTGCGATTGTTAGGTTTTCATCTTTGAGGCTAAAGGTGTTTAATTGACTTTTTAAGGTTTGGTGAAAACTTATCCCAGCAGCATAGGGAATTTGTTTTTCATCATCATCATTACTGTAATTATTTGTTTGTAATTTGTATTGAGGAATTTCATCATCACTTAAATAATCATCAATATTTATTTCTTCTTTTTCTTGGGTTTCATTTTCAAATTCATCGCCAAATTCGTTTTCGGGTTCTTTCCCAATATCTAAAGCAGGGTTTTCCTCAATCTCCTGTTTTAAGCGCTGTTCAAATGCTTGTGTGGGCAACTGAATTAATTTCATCAACTGAATTTGTTGAGGAGATAGTTTGTGTAGTAATTTGAGTTGAAGATTTTGTTTTAACATAATGTACAAAGATACAAATATTACCAAATACCCCTTGGTTTATTTGTGTTTGTCGAGGGTTTTAGGTTTCTTAAATCGTAACTTTTTTAATATAAATGTACTTTAATGGTATGTTTAGAATGTAAAATAAAGTCTATTCAGATTTATTTTCTTCTTCTTTTTTTTCTTCTTTAGGAATGATTTGCATTTTTGGTTTTTTCAAGGTTACTTGGTTTGCTATTTTTCTTTCTAAAGATAGCAATAGTGCAGGTAGTAAAAGTAAGTTAGACATCATTGCAAATAATAAGGTTACAGACACTAAGCCGCCTAAGGCCTTGGTTCCTCCAAAACTTGAAATTACAAAAACCAGAAATCCAAAGAATAATACGATCGATGTGTAAAACATACTAATTCCAGTTTCTTTTAAAGCGTTGTATACGGATTTTCGGACCCTCCATTTGTTGGCAATGAGTTCTTGTCTGTATTTTGCTAAGAAATGTATGGTGTCATCTACAGAAATTCCAAAGGCAATACTAAACACCAAAATAGTAGAAGGTTTAATAGGGATTCCCAGATAACCCATTAATCCAGCGGTTACTAGAAGAGGAAGTAGATTTGGTACTAGAGACACAAAAATCATTCGCATTGATCTAAACATCCATCCCATAAATATAGAAATCAAAAGGATGGCTAATGACAGAGAAATAACTAAATTTTTAATTAAATAATTAGTCCCTTTGAGAAAGACCAGTGCTTTACCAGTCATTGTAACCTCGTATTTTTTTTCGTCAAATTCTTTTTGAATTACAGCGTTTAAATGTTCTTGTATACGCTCCATTTTATCAGTTCCAATATCTTTCATATAGGTTGTAATTCGAGCGTATCTATAGGTTGGGTCTACAATGTTTTGAATGGAGTTTGTATTGTTTTTGGAGTTTTGAATATATTTTAATAAAAAAGGTTTTTCTTGAGAAGTAGGGAGTTGATAATAGGCAGGATTCCCATTGTAAAATGCTTGTTTTGAGTATTTAATAATGCTGTTAATTGAGATTGGTTTTGACAATCCTGGAATTAGATCAATCGCTTCATTTAGTTTTTCTATTTTTTTTAACGTAGAGAGTTTTAAGACACCTTTTTCTTTTTTTGTGTCAATGACAATTTCTAAAGGCATAATGCCACCAAATTCTTTTTCAAAGAAGAGAATGTCTTTAAAGAAAACCTTGTTTTTTGGCATGTCCTCAATGATGCTCCCAGAAACACGTATTTTATACACGCCAATGATACTGACAATAATAACAACAATTGAAGTGATATAAATAGTTATTTTTTTGTGACGTACCATGGAAATCATCCATGTTACAATTTTAGAGATCCATTGTTTTTCTAAGTGATTTAAATGTTTTTCTTTAGGGAAGGGTAAAAAACTGTAAAGAATAGGAATAATTAACAATGACAATACAAAAATAGCCATAATATTAACGGACGCGATAATTCCGAATTCATTTAACAATTGACTGTTTGTAAAAATAAAAGTTGCAAAACCTGCTGACGTGGTCATATTTGTCATAAAAGTAGCGTTCCCTACTTTTGAAATGACACGTTGTAATGATTTTATTTTATTTCCGTGTTTTTTTACTTCTTGTTGGTATTTGTTAATGATAAAAATGGCATTAGGAACCCCAATAACAATGATCAGAGGCGGTATTAATGCGGTTAAAACAGTGATTTCGTAATTAAATAGCCCTATAAAGCCAAAAGCCCATACAACCCCTATACTTACGACTAATAAAGTTATAAAAGTAGCTCTAAAAGATCTGAAAAAGAAGAAAAATATAAAAGAGGTAATCGCCAAAGCAAGTACGACAAACATACCCATTTCTGCCTTTATATTTTCAGAATTCATGGTCCTTGCAAAAGGCATTCCAGAAACTCGGACATCTACATTGTTATCCTTTTCAAATTTTTCAATAAGAGGATTTAGGTGTTTAAAAATGAAATCTTTTCTATATTTAGTATTGACAATTTCTTTTTTAATATACAATGCTGTTTGTATGGTTTGGGTTTTTTTATTGAAGAGTAAATTATCATAGAAGGGTAATTTGTCAAAGAGTCGTTCTTTTAATTTGTCAATATTTTTTTGATCTTTAAATTCATTTTTGGCGATTGGACTTAATTTAAAACGTTTATTTTTTTTGTCTTTTGTTAACTCCTTTAGATTTCCTATAGAAATGGAGAAATCAATTTCTGGAAATGAATCTAATTTTTTGGCAAGTTTATTCCAGTTGTTAAATTTTTCGGGAGTGAAAATACTAGAATCTTTTACGGCTAAAAGAAGTACGGTGCCTTCTTCTCCAAAAATTTTTGAAAATTGATTGTATTTGATGTTTTCTGTGTGATCTTCTGGTAGTAGGTTTGCTTCAGTATATGAAAGTCTTACGTGTTTTATTTGGTTTGCTAATAGAAAGGTAATCCCTGCAATGACTACCAATATCAGGAGTTGATTTTTTAGAATAAATCGAGAAGTCCTTGTCCAAAAATTCATATAAATTCATATTTATTCTCACCTATTCAATAGGTAGGATGGGGTTTTAATGTATAAGGTAAATTATGCAGAATTTCTACTGGCATTTGTATTCCCAAACAACGATCGCGTAACCATTTTTTCAAAGGTTTTTAAACGTTTTTCATCTATAGTTTTTAATTTATGAATATTTTGAATTTCTTTTAGTGCGTATTGTTGAATTGTTAGTAGGGGTAATACAATCGCATCTCGAACTGCAATAGAAGCTTTTCCGTCAGGGTAGTTTTCCATCAATTGTGCATGTCCGGTCAACTTTAATAACATTTTTTTAGTCAATAGGTATTCATCGTGTATAATGTTCCAAAAGGCACCAAATTCTTTATCTTTTGCCATGTATGAGGTTAATTCAAAGAATGATTTGGTCAATGACATAACGCTGTTTTCTATGAGTGTTTTAAAGAAATTAGAGTTTTTGTAAAATTTTTGAATTTTGTTAAACTCGCCAGCATCTTCATACTTTTTGAAAGCAGTGCCAACTCCGAAGAAACCAGGGACGTTTTGCTTTAGTTGTGACCAACTTCCAACAAAAGGAATGGCTCTTAAGTCTCCAAAGTCTAGCTGTTTTGATTTAGATCTTTTGGAAGGTCTAGATCCAATATTTGCTTTCCCGTAATATTTTAGTGTACTCATACGCTCCAAATAAGGGATAAACATAGGGTGGTTTTTAAACGCTATATAAGTTTTATAGCTTGTTTTAGCTAAATCTTCCATAACAGCTCTATCTTTTTCATTCACAGCGCCATTTTTAGGGTTTTTAAAGATTTTATTTGTGATTCCTGCCCCCAATATTTGTTCTATATTGTATTGAGATGAGTGCAGATTTCCAAAGTTAGAGCTAATAGTTTGACCCTGAATGGTCAATTGAATTTCTCGATGTTCAATTTTTGGTCCAAGAGATGCGTAAAATTTAGATGTTTTTCCACCTCCTCTTGCAGGTGGTCCCCCCCGACCATCAAAGAAAATCGCTTTGATGCCAAATTCTCGAGACACTTTTGTCAATTCTTCTTTGGCCTTGTAAATTCCCCAGTTGGCCATTAAATAACCACCATCTTTAGTCCCATCAGAAAAACCTAACATAATGTTCTGTTTGTTTCCTCTATTCTTAACATGGGCCATATATTCTGGAATGTTATACAATTCACGCATCACTTCAGGAGCAATTTCTAGGTCATCAATTGTCTCAAATAATGGGGTAATATCTACACTTAAATCATTTTCAAAACCAGATAAATTCAACATAGCAAATGTTTCCATTACATTTAAAGCCGTTTGATTGTTGCTAATGATATATCTATTGGACCCCTTTTGACCATTTTCTTTTTGAATTGTTTTGATTGCTTGAATGGACCCGAGTGTTTTTACTGTCATATCTTCAGAAAATAGATTGGGGTCAATATTTCCTTTAATTTTTGACAAGACCTTGATTTGATCACTTGAACACAGATCAAAATAGTTTGAAGGGAATAGGGTGTTTTCTTTTTCTTGTAGTTCTTTTACGAGATTTGTAAAGACATCGTGGTGTACTCGACTATCTTGACGGATATCCATTGTGGCAAAATGGTAGCCAAAAATTTTCACTTTATTAATAAAACTGTCTACTTCTTCAACAAATAAATTGTTATACCGTTCTACGATTGTCTTTTTAATAGTTGTTAATTTATCGATTAGTTCTTCACATGAAATATGAATAGGCGCATTTTCAGAGATACAACTTTCATACAAACGTGTTTCAACATCACTTATAATTTCATAAACTCCAGAAAAAGACAATCTGCGTTTAATTTTTCGAGCATCTCTATAGTAGTTTTTTAAAATGGCTTGACGTAACTTTTTAGCAACTTTCAGCGTTGTTTCAGTAGTCACAAAAGGGTTTCCATCTCTATCTCCACAAGGCCAAAAGCCTAAATTTATAATTTCATTATCAAAAGTGTTTTCATCGAATATATTCGTTTGAACATAGTCGTATATTTTACTGATGGAATGATAAAATACATTTTCTAAGTACCAAATTAAACTGATAGCTTCGTCATAAGGGCTTGGTTTTTTATTGGTAAAAAACGTTGTTTTTCCCAGTTGAGATAGTAATTTTTTAATCAGCGACAGATCGTCGGTTTTAATTGCCTGTTGCAGATCTGTTAAAATAGTCAGAACAGTTCCCGGGTAAAATTGTGTGGGATGTGCTGTAAGGACTAGACGGATTTTAAATTCTTCTAAGTATTTTTGTAATGCTTCTTTAAGACCTTTAGATTCAGATTCTTCCTTGATGTTTCGAATGGTGCCAATACCATCCATATTGTTTACAACAGGGAATGCAGCGTCTTCAATAGCATCAAACAATACAACTTGACGTTCAATATATTGTATAAATTTAAACAAAAGACCAATTTGCCCTTGTTCTTTGGAGTTAGATTTGTATTTATTAAAAAAACCTTCTACAATTTCGGTAGGGTTTTTTCTTTTTTTAAAACCTTCAATACAAGTTTCGTTAAACAATGGGAGTAGGGTTCCGGTTTTGCTAACATCATCGAAAGGCAATGTCATAAAAACACTATTGTAAACCTGATATTTAGCAAGTACACTGTCGTTAAATCTTGATATTTTTGTTTGTTTAGACATTTTCTATTTTTATTTTTTCGCAAGATACAAAAGGCAGTGTAAATTAAATAGGTTCTGTGATAAAATAAACACAAAATGGAGAATTGATAAAAAAATAAACAAGACAAAAAAAGTCTTTGTTTGAGGGCTCTCAAATGGTTTTATGGGATGCACTTAAAAGCGATGTATTTGTTTGGGGGTAATACAATAGTCTAATTGAAGGTCGTGTGAATTTGTGTCTTCAATGAGTTCTTCAGGAGCAAAAAAGGAAAGACCAATTTTAATACAATTTGTGTGATGCATGAATTTGTCGTAAAACCCTTTTCCATATCCAACACGATTCCCTTTTTTATCAAAGGCCAATAATGGAATAAAAACGACATCGATTTTACTTACAGGAACTTCAATACCATCAATAGGTTCTGGAATATGGTATTTATTTTTTTTAAGCCTAGTGTTTTCTGTAAGAAGGTAGTGGCTCATTTGGGTAGTCTTAAAATCAGATCTTGAAACGACTACCTCTTTGTCTTTTGCAAATAATACTTTTAGGATATACTCGGTGTTAATTTCTTTAAGTTCTTCAATACTTAAAAACAAATGAAAAGACAGCTTGTCCCAGATATCAATTTTTAATAATTGATTTGCAATCTGAATACTCATGTTTTCGATTTTTTCAGTAGGTAATTCTGCTCGTAATCGTTTGTATTTTTTTCGTAGCTCGTCTTTAAACATCGTGTAAGTTTTAGATACAAAATAAAGGAATTATTTTAGGAATTCAAGGGTATTTTTTTAAGAAAGGTATTTATGAGCCTTATCTTTATTAAAGAATCGCTTTTGTTTTTTCAAATTATAAATTTATAATTTAGCATGATGGATGAGGATTTAAAAATTCAAATAAGGGTGCTTCCTGATTCGCCGGGGGTTTACCAATATTACGATAAGAATAATTTACTATTGTATGTAGGAAAAGCCAAAAATTTAAAAAAAAGAGTTCTTTCTTATTTTAACAAAAATCAAGATAGTGCAAAAACACGTGTGTTGGTTGGTAAAATTAAAAGTATTAAACACATTGTTGTCGAAACAGAAATGGATGCCTTGTTGTTGGAGAATAATTTGATTAAAAAGTATCAGCCCAAGTACAATGTAGTGCTTAAGGATGATAAAACCTACCCTTGGATCTGTATAAAAAATGAACCTTTTCCCAGGGTTTTTCTAACTCGAAAAGTGATTAAAGATGGTTCAGATTACTTTGGTCCCTATGCCTCTGTTCGCAGTGCAAGGGCTTTGTTAGATTTGATTAAGGAATTGTATCAATTGCGAAGTTGTCATTTTGATCTAAGTCAAAAGAATATTTATTCTGGTAAATATAAAGTTTGTTTAGATTATCATATTGGAAACTGCAAGGGCCCTTGTGAAGGAATCCAATCAGCTGCTGATTATGAAACAACAGTAAAATCGATTAAAAATATTGTCAAAGGAAATTTTAAAAATACCCTAGCGTTTTTTCAAAAGAAAATGGCTGATTTTTCAGACAAAATGGAATTTGAAGAGGCACAAAAAATTAAAGAAAAACTAGATCTGTTGTTGAATTATCAGTCTAAATCTACGGTAGTAAATCCAATGATAAGTAATGTTGATGTTTTTTCAATTATATCTGACAAAGTTTATTCTTATGTAAATTTTCTAAAAATAGTCAATGGTGCAATTATTCAATCCTATACCACTGAGATTAAGAAAAAATTAGCAGAAACAGATAAAGAATTATTGGCGCTTTCTATTGTGGAAATCAGACATCGTTTTCAGTCTGTATCAAAAGAAATATATCTGCCTTTTAAAGTCGATTTAGGAGATAAATTAAAGATCACTGTTCCAAAGTTGGGTGATAAAAAACGCATTGTAGAATTGTCTCAGCGCAATGCAAAATATTATAGACAAGAACGTTTTAGACAGGTAAAGATTAAAGATCCGGACCAGCATGTAAAACGAATGATGACACAAGTTCGAGAAGATTTGCGTCTTTCAGAGGAACCCAGACACATTGAATGTTTTGATAATTCTAATATACAAGGTACAAATCCTGTGGCTGCCTGTGTCGTTTTTAAGGATGGGAAACCCAGCAGAAAAGCGTATAGAAATTTTAATATTAAAACAGTTAAAGGGGTAGACGATTTTGCTTCTATGGAAGAAGTGGTCTTTAGACGTTATAAAAGGTGCTTAGAAGAAGGAGAAGACTTGCCTCAATTAATTGTTGTTGATGGGGGTAAAGGACAATTATCATCAGCACTAAAAAGTTTAGATATTCTTGGTTTAAGAGGTAAAATTGCGATTATTGGAATTGCAAAAAGATTGGAGGAGATTTATTATCCGGGAGACCCTGTGCCCCTTTATTTAGATAAAACTTCAGAGACTTTGAGGCTGATTCAATTTTTGAGAAATGAAGCACACCGATTTGGGATTTCACATCACAGAAACAAGAGAAGTAAAGTGGCAATGCAATCAGAATTAGAACAAATTACAGGTATAGGAAAGCAAACAATTACGAGATTGTTAGGGCATTTTAAATCTGTAAAAAAGATAAAGGAAGCAAGTTTGAAAAGTTTGGTTATGCTTGTAGGAAAATCAAAAGCCACTAAAATTTACAATTTTTTGAAAATGCCTTAAGAAAAGCGAAATAAAAAATAATATCGTATTTAGCTAGGGTTCTATGGATGTCCAGTTTAATAAATTTGTACATTTGTCGTTGTATAAAAATTAAGACAATACAAAATGAGCATAAATAAATTTCATCATTTATACCAACCGATATGAATCCATTTTTTATGCGAATTCCTGAAGGTGCAGAGCTTTTTAACTTATTTATTTTCAGTAAATTATAAAATTTAAACAGATGAAAGAACTTCAAATGGTTGACTTAAAAAGTCAATATAAAAAAATACAAAACCAAGTAAATGACGCTGTTTTTGAGGTTATAGAATCTACTGCTTTTATCAATGGACCAGAAGTAAAAAGATTTCAAGAAGAATTAGAAAATTACCTAGAAGTAAAACATGTAATTCCCTGTGCGAATGGTACAGATGCTTTGCAAATTTCTATGATGGGACTTGGTTTAAAACCGGGTGATGAAGTAATTACGACAGATTTTACCTTTGCGGCAACTGTCGAAGTGATTGCCTTGTTGCAATTAACCCCCGTGTTAGTCGATGTTGAGTTAGATACGATGAATATTTCTATAGAGGGTATTAAAAATGCCATTACTTCAAAGACTAAGGCAATTGTGCCCGTTCATTTGTTTGGGCGTGCCGTGGATATGGACCCGATTATGGAACTTGCAAAGAAGCATCATTTATATGTCATCGAAGATAATGCTCAAGGTATTGGGGCCAGTTATAATTCAAAAGATGGAAAGAAAAAATTGGGAACCATAGGAGATGTAGGAACCACGTCGTTTTTTCCTTCTAAAAATTTGGGATGTTATGGTGATGGTGGCGCAATTTTCACGAACAATGATGCTTTAGCTAATAAGATCAGAGGAATTGTAAATCACGGAATGTACCAGAGGTATCACCATGATGTAGTTGGCGTAAATTCTCGTTTGGATAGTATTCAAGCGGCAATTTTAAGAATTAAACTGGTTAATTTAGACAACTATAATAAAGCCCGCCAAGATGCAGCAAGATATTATTCAGATGCTTTTGAAGGTCACAAAAATATAGTAGTTCCCGTTACTTCTAAAGAGGTTACTTCTCATGTTTTTCATCAATATACCTTGCGCATTGTAGGTGCAGATAGAAATGCGTTGATGCAGTACTTACAAGATCAGCATATTCCATGTGCTATTTATTATCCAATTCCGCTTCATAAACAAAAAGCATATGCTGATTTTCGCTATAAAGAAGAAGATTTCCAAGTTACAAATCAATTAATTAATGAGGTTATTTCATTGCCAATGCACACAGAATTAGATAAAGAACAACAAGATCTTATCATTGGGGAGATCTTAAATTTTTTAAATTCATAAAAAATGAAAAGAATACTCGTTACAGGTGGTTTGGGCTTTATCGGGTCTCATACAGTCGTTGAACTACAAAAGGAGGGCTATGAAGTTATCATCGTCGATAATTTGTTAAACACCTCAATGGATGTTTTAGAGAATATAAGGTCTATTACAGGAATTAAACCTACCTATGTAAATCTTGATCTTCGAATAAAAGAAGCAGTAACAAATTTTTTTGATACAAATAAAATTGATGGGGTTATACATTTTGCTGCGTTTAAAGCTGTTGGGGAAAGTATACACAAGCCACTTGATTATTACGAGAATAATTTAGGGTCTCTGGTCTATTTATTACAAGAGATGGTAGCTAGAAACCTCGATAATTTTATTTTTAGTTCTTCTTGTACGGTTTATGGCGAAGCAGATTCATTGCCAATTAATGAAAAAGCACCTATAAAACCAGCACTATCTCCATATGGGAATACCAAACAAATAGGTGAAGAAATTATTAAAGACACTTGTAAAGCATATGATTTAAATGCTATTTCCCTTCGTTATTTTAATCCGATTGGTGCACATGAGAGTATAAAAATAGGAGAATTGCCATTAGGAGTTCCTCAAAATCTAATTCCTTTTATCATGCAAACAGCTGCAGGAATACGTAAAGAGTTAGCTGTTTTTGGAGATGACTATCCAACAACTGATGGTACTGCGATTAGAGATTATATTCATGTGGTAGATCTGGCAAAAGCACACATTGCTGCTTTGCAAAGACTATTTGATAAGAAAAATCCTTCAAAATTTGAGTTTTTTAATATTGGAACGGGTAAGGGTTCGTCCGTTTTAGAAGTTATCAATGTCTTTGAAAAGGTGTCTGGACTTTCATTAAATTATAAAATTGTCGCCCGTAGAGAAGGAGATGTGACGGCTGCTTATACAGATACAACCATGGCAAATAAAGCCTTGAATTGGAAGGCAGAACGGTCCTTGGAGGAGGCTTTAGATGCTGCTTGGAAATGGCAACAGGCCCAGCAAAAATAAAATTATAAAGACGCCCCGCTTCTAGTGGTCGATCTGTCAATTTTTGCGATCAGTCCTTGTAATACTTTTCCTGGACCTACCTCAATAAATTCAGATGCCCCATCTGTAATCATTTGCTGTATAGATTGTGTCCATCGAACAGGTGCTGTTAATTGTGCAATTAAGTTTTCTTTTATTTCTTTCGGATCTACAACTGCTTTGGCAACTACGTTTTGATAAATTGGGCAAATAGGTTTATTAAAAGTTGTATTTTCAATTGCTGTTGCTAATTTTTCTCTTGCAGGTTCCATCATAGGAGAGTGAAAACCGCCACCAACAGGAAGTACTAAAGCCCTTCGGGCTCCTTTTTTTATTAAAACGTCACAGGTTTGTTCAATAGCTTTTGTCTCTCCAGAAATAACCAATTGACCAGGGCAATTGTAATTGGCTGCAACAACAACACCGTTTATAGCAGCACAAACATCTTCAACTACAAGATCTTCTAATCCTAAAACTGCTGCCATTGTAGAAGGGGTCATTTCGCATGCTTTTTGCATGGCTAAGGCTCTTTTTGAAACCAATTTTAATCCGTCTTCAAAAGTCAACACCTGGTTTGCAACTAGGGCTGATAATTCACCTAATGAGTGTCCAGCTACCATTTCAGGTTGAAATTTATCTCCCAAGACTTCTGCTAAAATTACAGCGTGTAAAAAAATGGAAGGTTGCGTTACTTTAGTCTCTTTCAATTGCTCAGTAGTTCCTCTAAACATGATTTCTGTGATGTCAAAGCCTAAAATTTTATTTGCCTTTTCAAATAATCCTTTTGCTAGTTCACTGTTTTCGTATAAATCAAGTCCCATTCCTGTAAACTGAGCTCCTTGACCAGGAAATACGTATGCCTTCATATATTTTCTATAATTTTATTTTGGCAAAAATAAGGATTGTTTATTTAAAAATACGTTTCGTCAGTTTTAAATTAGCCAAAATGAATTTCAGATTTAGGACCAGTTTTGTTTTGGTAAAGTTTTGAATTGATTAGTTTTAGTATATTAGTCATTCAATTTGTTATGATGAATTACAAAGATCATTTGCTTGCCTCGAAAATTTATTTGATTTTGACGGCTTTGTTTGTTACCTCACTAGTTGTTTCAAACCTTATTTTTCAAAAGTTTTTTTATTGGAATCCATTTGGATGGTTTCGTTTTGAAATTTCCGTAGGGATATTGCCTTATCCAATTACATTTTTAATCACAGATGTTATTTCAGAGGTTTACGGTAAGAAAAAGGCAAATCAAGTAGTAATCACAGGTATTTTTGCTTCTTTTTTCTCGGTTTTTATTATACTCATAGCTAGTGTGAGCCCAGCGATTTCAGGCTCTCCTATTGATGATGAAATTTTTATTCGAGTTTTTGGCTTGTCTCCTATTGCTGTTTTAGCATCTATGCTAGCCTATTTGTTTGCACAGCTTATAGATATTAGGATTTTTCATTTTTGGAAGAAAAAAACAAAGGGAAATCACCTTTGGTTCCGAAATAACTTTTCGACTTTCAGTTCACAATTTGTCGATACGTTTACGGTCATTCTACTTTTGTGTATTTTTGAGGTTTTACCTTGGTCGCTTTTTGGAAAATTGTTACTAAGTGGTTTTCTTTTTAAAGTTTTGGTCGCATTGTTAGATACGCCACTTTTATACCTTGCAGTCTATTTTTTAAGAAGGCGTTTTCATCTCAAAAGAGGAGAAGAATTAACAAAGGTTTTTTAATAGATGTAGTTTCGTTAAAATTGTTTTTTTTAGAGGGTTACATAATAGAAAATTCTATCTTTGCAAATAGTGTTGAGGTATATAATTTTTTTAATAAGCATTGCTCAAATATTGATATAAACAGTTGTTCAAGCGGCCTTATTTATATAGATACGTGACTAAAAATTAACGATAATAAATGCAACTATTTGATTTGGATCAGCTAATATACACGGTAGGATACTTTCTTTTAATAGTCTATATTCTTTCCTTGGTATTAATTTTCTTGTTTTCTATAGCACAGTTTAATTTGTTAATAAATTTTTTAAGATTTAAAAAAAAGAGAGACGTCTCTGAAAAATTTGATTTTTCGGACCCAACACAAATTCCTTTTATAACGGTTCAATTACCTGTATACAATGAGTTATACGTTATGGAACGTTTGTTGGATACCATTGTAAAATTAAAATACCCCAAAGAAAAGATAGAATTTCAGGTGTTAGATGATTCTACCGATGAGAGTGTTGTAACTACCGCTGCAAAAATTGAAGAATTAAAAAAGCAAGGGTATGATATTAAACACCTAAGAAGAACGGAAAGAACGGGTTTTAAAGCAGGTGCCCTTAAAGAAGGTCTTAAAACAGCAAAAGGGACATTTGTTGCTATTTTTGATGCGGACTTTTTGCCAGATTCAGATTGGTTACAAAAAACAGTACCTTATTTTAAGAGGTCGGATATAGGAGTGGTACAAACTAGGTGGGGTCATATCAATCGTGATTATTCACTCTTAACTCAAATACAAGCCTTTGCTTTAGATGCTCATTTCACTTTAGAGCAGGTAGGTAGAAATAGCAAAGGTCATTTTATTAATTTTAATGGCACGGCAGGGCTTTGGAGAAAAAGTTGTATCATAGATGCAGGTAATTGGGAAGGAGATACACTTACAGAAGACCTGGATTTAAGTTATAGGGCCCAATTAAAAGATTGGAAATTTAAATATTTATTAGATGTGGTTACCCCGGCTGAATTGCCTGTGGCTATTAGTGCTGCAAGATCTCAACAATTTAGATGGAATAAAGGAGGGGCAGAAAACTTCCGAAAAATGTTTAAAAGGATTTTAAAAGCAGATCATATATCTTTTAAAACAAAGCTTCATGCAACCTTACATTTATTGAATAGCACCATGTTTTTAAATGTATTTATTGTAGGTGTTTTGAGTATTCCAATGCTCTATCTTAAAAACTATTACAAAGATTTAAGATTGTATTTTATAGCGATGAGTTTCTTTGTTATCAGTACGCTTATTTTTTTTATTTGTTATTGGTTTATGTACAAACAAACAAAAGGGGGAGGAATAAAAGGTTTTGCGAATTATTTTGTTTTATTCTTTAAGTTTTTTTCTGTAGCAATGGGCTTTTCTCTACACAATACAATCGCTGTTTCTGAAGGGCATATGGGTAAAAAAAGTGAATTTATCAGAACGCCGAAGTTTAATATACTTTCGGTAAAAGATTCTTGGAAAAAAAACAAATACCTCCAAAAAAAACCATCTAAAAGTATTTTTATTGAAGGTTTTTTAACCGTGTACTTTGCCTTTGGTTTGTTGAGTTCAGTGTTGGTTGGTTTTATTGGCAAGCATAAAGACATTCCTTCAGAACACTTTGACTTTGGGCTATTTCCCTTTCACTTAATGTTGTTTTTTGGCTTTGGGTACGTGTTTTTTAAATCTATTTTGTCAAGGTCTTAAGTTTTATAAAAACGGTTTAAAAGATAATCGTATTTTCAATAATTTGAGGTGTTTTTGATTTAAATATAATTATTTTTGCTTTTTAGTCGCTGACGTTAAATTTATATTCATGAAAAAAATTACGATCAAAGATATCGCTACTAAATTTAATGTTTCTATTTCAACAGTTTCCAAAGCTTTAAATGATAGTTATGAAATTAGCGATAAAACAAAGGCTAAAATTAAAAAATATGCTAAAAAGAAAAAATACAAGCCTAATTTTAACGCTTTAAGTTTAAAAAACAGACGTAGCAAAACAATTGGAATTATTATTCCCAATATGTTAAATTATTTTTTTGCACAAGTGTTTAAAGGGATTGAAAAAACAGCCAATGAAAATGGGTATAAAATGATTACCTGTATTTCAAATGATTCGTATTCTAAGGAATTGGAAACCATGGAGATGCTCTCTAATGGAAGTATTGATGGTTTTATTGTGTCAATAGCTGAAGAAACAGAAATGAAAAATGATTTTTCTCATTTTGATGCTACTATTGAACAAGGAACGCCAGTTGTTATGTTCGACAGAGTTGCTAAGGGGGTTCAATGCGACAAAGTGGTTGCCGATAATTTTGACGCAGCGGTTAAAACAGTTAGGCATCTTAAAAACACAGGCTGTAAGAACATTGCTTTTGTTTCTATGATTCACGATTTAAGTGTGGGTAAGGAGCGTTATAAGGGTTATTTAAAGGGATTAGAAAATGAACAATTAGCCGTAAATCCTGATTTAATTTTAACGGCTCAAGAAAATGATTATAAAAAATACGAAGAATTGATTAAACCTTTGTTTGATAATCAAGTTGTAGATAGTGTTATTGCAACCAGTGAGCAATCGGCAATTGCTGCGATGAAAATTGCACAGAAAAAAGGATATCAAATACCCAAAGATTTTTCTGTAATTGGGTTTTCAAACGGTATTTTATCTAGGCATTCTAATCCAAAATTAACTACGGTAAGCAAACACGGTGAAATTATGGGAGAAACGGCTGCTCAAATGTTGATTGATAAGTTAGAGAAAGAAGAAACACTTGTTTTGTCCACTAGAATTATTCAAACAGATTTGGTAGAAAGAAATTCCACAAAAACGTTTTTAGATCTTAAATCTCCAGTATGATTGTAGAAATAAATGCTTATAGGTCGAGGAGGAACTCTTTTGCTTTAGCGATAGCTTCGGGGATTCCCGAAGGGTTTTTACCACCTGCAGTGGCAAAAAACTTTTGACCACCACCACCACCGTGTATTAACTTGCCTAATTCTCGGACAATTTTTCCGGCATCAAGACCCTTTTCGTCTACTAGGTTTTTGGAGATATAAGCAGTTAAAATTGCCTTTTCCCCTACAGTTGAACCTGCAAAGAAAAATAAGTTTTCAATCTCACCGCCTAGGGTATGTGCCAGATCTTTTATAGCGTTAGGGCTTAAGTCGAGTTGGGTACTAATAATATTAACGCCATTAATCTCAGCTATTTCAGATTTTAGCTGGGTTTTTAGTCCCTTGACTTTGTCTTTCGTTAAACTTTCTACTTCCTTTTTTAAAGTAGCATTTTCTTTTTGTAAAGAAACAATTGCTTTGATAGGATCTGTATTATTTTTTAATTGTTCTTTTACTTCAGACAGTAGGGTGTCTTGTTTTGTATAATAATTTTTTACAGCTTCTGAACTGATGGCCTCAATTCTTCGGATTCCTGCTGCGATAGCTCCTTCTGAAATAATTTTAAATTGCCAGATGTTACGTGTATTCTGAACGTGTGTACCACCACACAATTCTTTAGAATTTCCAAATTGGATCATGCGGACCATTTCTCCGTATTTTTCACCAAACAAGGCAATCGCTCCTTTTTTTACAGCTTCTGGCATAGGAATATTTCTGTGTTCATTTAATGGGATTTCTTCAGAAATGTGATTGTTTACAAAGGTTTCTATTTGTTTTAATTCTTCTGAGCTGACTTTTGTGAAGTGGGAGAAGTCAAAACGTAAGTGACTTTCATTTACTAGAGAACCTTTTTGGGTGATATGTGTTCCTAAAATTTTTCTTAATGCTTCGTGAAGCAAATGTGTTGCTGAGTGATTACACTGAGTTAAAAATCTGTTTTTTGAGTCTACAACTGCGGTAAATTCTAAGTTAGGGTTTTTTGGTATTTTTTTAGTAAAGTGAATAATGAGGTTGTTCTCCTTTTTGGTATCCAAGACTTTGATTTTATCTGTTCCATCAGTAAAATAGCCCTTGTCTCCAACTTGTCCACCTCCTTCAGGATAAAAAGGCGTGTTGTTAAATACAATTTGGTATTGTTTACCTTCTTTTTTTGAAGAAATCTTTCTATAACGATTAATTTTAACCTTTGTTTCTAAGAGGTCGTAACCCATAAATTCCCCAGTACTTTCTCCTTTTAAAATAGTCCAGTCATCAGTGTTTATTTGAGCAGCATTTTTAGAACGTGTCTTTTGTTTATTTAAGGCTTCTTTGAAGTCTTTTTCATCTAAAGTTAAGTTTTTCTCACTTAAAATAAGCGCCGTTAAATCAATTGGAAATCCAAAGGTGTCGTATAATTCGAAAGCTTTGGTTCCGGAAACTACAGTTCCTTCTGTTTTTTTTATGATAACATCTAACAGGTTTAATCCTTGACCCAAGGTTTTTAAGAAGGTGTTTTCTTCTTCTTTAATAACCTTAGAGATGAGTTCGTATTGATTGTTTATTTCAGGAAAATCTTCTCCCATTTGATCTTTTAAAACCGCTACCAATTTGTAGATAAAAGGTTCTTTTTTATTTAAAAAAGTAAAGCCGTAACGGATGGCACGCCTTAAGATTCTTCGAATGACGTAGCCCGCCCCGTTATTTGAAGGCAGTTGACCATCTGCAATAGAAAAAGCAACCGCTCTTACATGGTCTGCAATGACACGGATAGCAATAGAGGTATCCTTATCTGAATCATAAGTTTTGTTTGTCAGTTTTTCAATCTTTGAAATTAAGGGGGTAAAAATATCTGTGTCGTAGTTCGATTGCACTTTTTGCATAACCATACACAAACGTTCAAACCCCATACCTGTATCTACATGTTGTGAAGGGAGTTTTTCAAGAGAACCATTCGCTTTTCGATTAAATTCCATAAAAACGAGGTTCCATATTTCAACAACCTGTGGGTGGTCCATATTTACTAAGTCACGTCCAGATGTTTTTGTTTTTTCTTCAGTGGAACGAATATCTACATGGATTTCGGAACAAGGACCACAAGGACCTTGTAAGCCCATCTCCCAAAAATTGTCTTTTTTGTTCCCCATGATAATTTTATCCTCAGGGATGATTGCTTTCCATAAATTATAAGCTTCTTTGTCTAAGGGCAAATTGTCTTTATCGTTACTTCCTTCAAATACAGTGACATACAAAGAGTTTTTGTCTATTTTTAAGACCTCTGTTAAAAATCCCCAAGCCCATTCAATGGCTTCTTTTTTAAAGTAATCACCAAAACTCCAGTTTCCTAACATTTCAAACATAGTATGGTGGTAGGTGTCCTTTCCTACTTCTTCTAAGTCGTTGTGTTTTCCAGAAACACGTAAACACTTTTGTGTATTAGCAATTCTAATATCACTTATCTTGCTTTGTTCTAAAAAATACGCTTTAAATTGGTTCATTCCTGCATTGGTAAACATCAATGTAGGGTCGTCTTTTAATACGATTGGAGCTGAGGGGACAATTTTGTGTTTCTTTTCTTTAAAAAAGTTTAAAAATTGCTGTCTTATTTCTTTTGATTTCATGAACTACGATTCTTTTTTGAACTACTAAAAAAAACTTAATATTTAGTTTAGTAACTAAGTTTTAAAACATTTTGTAAATTTGCCTTGTCAACAATTTTTTAGGCTGTTGAAAGGTATGTAAACTAGCATACAAAAGTACTATATTTAGCAATATGGCAAAAGTAAAATTTTATTACGATTCGGAGACGCTCTCTTATCGTAGAATTAAAGTAAATAAAAGCACCCAAGTTAAGAATTCACTTCTTTTGGTTGTTGCCGTTTTTTTAATCGCATTTTTTGGATTTGTAGGGTTTAGTTATATCGTTAAATCACCGAGTCAAATTGCAGAAGAGCGCGAGTTAGAAAATTTGAAATTACATTATGAGCTACTCTCTAAGCGAATTGATGACGGAACAGCTGTTTTAAAAGAAATTCAGGAACGTGATGATAATATTTACCGTGTTTATTTTGAGGCAGCGCCCATTTCTAAGGAGCAGCGAATGGCTGGTTTTGGAGGAGTTAATCGCTATAAGTCATTGGATGGTTTTGAGAATTCAACCATGATTAAGGAAGTGACAAAGAAAATAGACGTGTTGTCAAAGCAATTGGTCGTTCAGTCAAAATCGTTGGATGCGATTGTAAAAATGGCTAAAAATAAAAAAGAAATGTTGGCTTCTATTCCTGCCATCCAGCCAGTTGCAAATAAAAATTTACGAAGAATGGCTTCGGGTTATGGTTATAGAATTCATCCAATTTATAAAACTAAAAAATATCATTGGGGAATGGATTTTTCTGCGCCAAAAGGAACACCAGTATACGCTACTGGGAATGGAAAGGTGGAATTTGTGAAAAGATCCAGAAGAGGTTATGGAAATCAAGTAAAAATAAACCATGGTTTTGGTTATAAAACATTTTATGCGCATTTAGATAGTTACACTGTCCGAAAAAGACAATATGTAAAAAGAGGTGATTTAATAGGTTATGTTGGTTCTTCAGGAATTTCTACAGCTCCGCATTTACACTATGAGGTACTAAAAGGAAATCGAAAAGTAAATCCGGTTTATTATTATTTTAATGATTTAACGCCAGAAGAATACAACACCATGTTAGAGTTATCTTCTCAAGAAAATCAATCACTAGACTGATGAATATTCACCTTCCCGAAAAGAGATATTATAAAATTGGAGAAGTAGCCAAGGCATTTGGCGTAAACACTTCATTGATTCGTTTTTGGGAAACCTCGTTTGAGCTTATTAAACCTAAGAAAAATGCAAAAGGAGATCGTATGTTCACGAAAGTTGATATTGAAAATTTTCAGTTGATTTACCACTTGGTAAAAGAAAAGGGTTTTACCTTAGAAGGTGCAAAAAATAAATTAAAAATACAGCCTAAAAAGACAATGAATAACCACGAGATTATTCTTAGTTTAGAAGCGGTAAAATCAGAATTGATTAAAATTAAAAATCAGTTGTAAATTTGATAGTAGAAAGTTGGTATGTTGGGTAAATTGATTTTATATCGGGTCCTTTGACCACTGATAAAAGAGGGTTTAATAAAGTAATATAAAAAAATGAATACAGAACTTATATTAGAACAAAAACAGCAAGAAATACAAGCGGTGTTTATATCGAAAGTCTATGGTTGGATGTGCTGTGCATTAGTTATTACTGCAGCTGTATCGATGTGGGCAGTTTCTACTCCGGCTGTTATGGAGTTTGTTTTTGGAAGTAAACTTGCGTTTTACGCATTGATTGCAGCAGAATTTGGATTGGTTATCTATATTTCAGCACGTATTGAAAATATGTCTGCTGAAAGGGCAGGGGTGTTGTTTTTAATATATTCCATTTTAAATGGATTGACCTTGTCTGTGATTTTTTTAGTATATACAAGCGCATCTATTTCTTCTACGTTCTTTATTACAGCCCTTACTTTTGGAGTGATGAGTTTTTATGGGTATACAACTAAAAAAGACCTTACCTCTATGGGCAGATTAGCTATGATGGCCTTAATCGGACTAATTATTGCTACTCTTGTAAATATGTTTATGCAAAGTGAGGCTTTGTATTGGGTGGCCAATTATGCAGGCGTTCTAATTTTTGTTGCACTGACAGCTTACGATACCCAAAAAATTAAACAGATGGCAGTCTTTAATGACTCTGAAGAGCTCAGTAAAAAGAAATCTATTTTAGGAGCTTTAACGCTGTATTTAGATTTTATAAATATGTTTATATATCTATTGCGAATTTTTGGAGATAGAAAATAAACCTATCGATGTTTAAAGATGAATTCTTTAATCGAATAAATCGGATGATAAATAACGGTCCCCACGATCACAAATAATAGCAACGATAACCCCAGATTCTAATTCATTTGCTATTTTTAGGGCTGTTGCCACAGAACCACCGCTACTCATTCCTGCGAATATACCCTCTTCTAGTGCTAAACGTTTGGTCATGGCTCGTGCTTCAGCTTCACTAACTTCCATAATTGTATCTACCTTATTTCGGTCAAATATTTTAGGTAAATAAGCCTTGGGCCATTTTCGTATTCCCGGAATTTTGGACCCTTCACTAGGATGTGCACCGACAATTTGAATACGTTTGTTTTGTTCTTTTAAATAGCTTGAAGTTCCCATAATGGTGCCTGTAGTTCCCATTGCAGAAATAAAATGGGTAATTGTTCCGTTGGTATCTCTCCAGATCTCAGGACCAGTCGTTTTGTAATGGGCCTTCCAGTTATCATCATTGGCAAATTGGTTAAGCATTACATAGCCTCCCTCAGTTACTTTTTTATCGGCGTAATCACGAGATCCGATAATTCCTTCGCCAGCAGGCGTTAAAATTACTTTTGCCCCATAGGCACGCATGGTTTGTATTCGTTCTTTTGTTGAGTCTTCAGGTAATATCAACTCAATTTTAATGTTTAGTAATTGAGCGATCATTGCTAGGGCAATACCTGTATTTCCGCTAGTAGCTTCAATGAGTTTGTCTCCTTTTTTAAGATCACCTCTGTCAAGTGCAGAACGAATCATATGGTAGGCCGCCCGATCTTTTACACTTCCACCAGGGTTGTTCCCTTCTAATTTCAATAACAAACTCACTTTTTTGTTTTTTATCAAATTGACAGTCTTTACTAGGGGTGTATTTCCAATAAGATCTTCTAATTTTTTTGGTTCCATTGGTTGTTATTTATACTTGTATTCTACTTAAAAACGATAGATAATGTTATTAAATGGAGGTATTACTTTTTTTCTTTAATTTTTACTTCAGTAGTAGTTGTATTGGAGACAATAGATTTTTCGGGAATTGGTTGGGTTACCCAAGAATTTCCACCGATAATACTATTTTTTCCGATGACAGTGTTACCACCAAGAATGGTTGCGTTGGCATAAATGCAAACGTTTTCTTTTACGGTAGGATGTCTTTTTTTGTTTTGCAGTGCTTTGCTGACACTCAAGGCACCTAAGGTTACACCTTGATATATTTTTACATTTTTTTCAATAATAGTTGTTTCTCCAATAACAATACCCGTTGCATGGTCAATAAAAAAAGGAGAGGCAATGTTCGCCCCAGCGTGAATATCTGTTCCTGTAATGCGGTGGGCGTATTCACTCATCAATCTAGAAAATAAAAACAGGTCTAAAAGGTAAAACTCATGACTCAATCGATATATGGCAATGGCATAAAAACCAGGATAAGCCAAATACACTTCTTCAAGACTCTTTGAAGCGGGGTCATTTTCTAAGATAAATTGTGCATCTTGTGTTAATTTTTTCAGGACCCCAGGTAATTTTTCTAAAAACTGGTTCCATATTAGATCTGTACTTTTATCAGATTTTTCAGAAGCGTTAAAGGTAATTTCTTTAAAGAGCACTTCGAGTTCATCAATACTATTTTTCAGAGGAGCATTGCTGTGGAACAAGGTGTAAAACAGATTTTCAGTAAATGCTTCTATTTTTGTTTTCATTCCATAGTTGATGGAAGCCTTATTCTTTAAAGAATCAATAGTTTTAATAATCATATTTTTTGTCATGATTATGAGAATTGAGTGTTAATTTGAGAGTGGGTAAGTTAAGGTATTTTTAGAAATAGCAACAACAATTACACAAAGAAATTTGTGTAGGTATAAGGTGTAAGAACTGTCGATTATGTTGCAACATGGTATTTTGTTTCTGTAAATACAGGTACAAATATAGATAAGTATTTTAAATTATTCAAGAAAGGGCTTGTTTTGTTTGAGAAAATAGGGATGGTAAACAAATAAAAAACAGGTCTATTTTAGCGAATGTAAGACACGTTGTTACTTTACATTTTTCATTAGAATGTGGATGTCGTCATCAGTAATTTCTTTTTTAGTATCTGCGAATTTCAGGAATTCTGGATACAAGGTGTCCAATTCGAGTTTCGTCAATTCATAACCTACGTTTTTGGCTCTATATGCCAAAGCAGCCCTCCCGCTTCTTGCTGTCAATACAATAGATGACTCCGTAACCCCAACATCAGCAGGATCCATAATTTCATAGGTTTCACGGTTTTTGATAACGCCGTCTTGGTGAATTCCAGAACTGTGAGCAAAGGCATTTTCACCCACAACAGCTTTGTTGGGTTGTACGTACATTCCCATGTGTTCTTGTACTAACTGACTGGTGCTGTATAATAATTTGTTATTTATTTTTGTGTGTAAATTTAAATTTGGATGTTGTTTAAAAATCATAACCACCTCTTCCAAAGCCGTATTTCCAGCACGTTCACCAATACCATTGATGGTACATTCTATTTGTCTAGCTCCATTGATGGCTCCAGATACTGCGTTGGCAGTAGCCATTCCTAAATCATTGTGACAGTGACATGATAATATTACATTTTCAATACCTTTTACGTTTTCTTTGAGGTATTTTATTTTTGCACCGTATTCTTCTGGTAAACAATATCCTGTAGTATCTGGAATGTTCAGAACGGTGGCTCCTGATTTGATAACCGCTTCACAAACACGTGCTAAGTATTCGTTGTCTGTTCTACCGGCATCTTCGGCATAAAACTCTACGTCTTCTACAAATTTTTTTGCGTATTTAACCGCTTCTTGGGCGCGTTCAATAATTTTTTCTGGATTGGATTGAAATTTAAATTTTATATGAGATGCTGAGGTTCCAATACCTGTATGTATTCTAGGTTTTTTAGCGTGTTTTAATGCTTGAGCCGCAACGTCAATATCGTTTTTGTGAGCTCTTGTAAGTCCACAAACACTGGCATTTTTGACTATTTTTGAAATTTCTTCGACAGATTTAAAATCTCCTGGACTTGAAACAGGAAATCCTGCTTCAATAATATCGACTCCTAAAAGATCTAGTCTTTCTGCGATAATTAGTTTTTGATTGGTATTTAGTTTACAACCAGGAACTTGTTCGCCGTCTCTTAGGGTTGTATCAAAAATTCGAACGTGATGATCACTCATTGAGTACTTTTGTTTTAGTCTGTCTATTACTTTCAAAAATACAATTGTGTCAGATGTGCTATTATTAGTAAGCAACTGTCTTTACTGTATTCAATATTTATTTTTTTTATTGCATACTGCTGTTTTACAGACAATTAATGGTTTTATTTTTACGATGTCTAGCTGCTAAAAGAATGTGTTTTTTCAAAATCCATAGAATAGTAAAAACCCCTTATTCTATATAAATAAAGGGTTTATTACATTTTTAAATCGCCTTGCTTTCACTTTTTAATTGGAACGCGTTTTTTTATCAAGTTCAATAAGATAGAGTGACAACTCTTCAATTTTTTTAAGGAGTAATACATTCATTTGTTTTAATTCGATTCCACCACCTTCAACCACCTCTTTGGCAGTTGGTACTCCAGGAAGGTGACGGTTCTTCTTAATAAATGCATCTAACGAATCTAAAGACATTAATTCGTAGTCTTTTTTAAAAACCTTATCTGCCCAGTCGTCTTCGTTTAAAAATCCAACCTTTACTTTTTCTGTTCTTACGCCCCCCTTTACAAATAAAGGGTATCTTGAATAATCATCACATAAAAATTTACTCGTCCCTATTCCTACATTCTCTGTTGTTGCAATACCAAGGGTGTCATTACCTACAATTTCAAATTCCCAATGTTGCGGATAAAATCTGCCTTCACTAACTGGTAGGGCTCGTGCACCTCTAGAACCTTGTGGACCCATTGCTCCTATATCACCTTTTTCTCCTCGTAGACCTCTCTTGCCTTGAGCTCTTAGATCACCTGTAGAAAAAGACACATTATGATCCGTAAAATCCGTAAAATGAAGTTTACCAGTTTTATGTTTATAGTGCGGAAAGGGGTCCCACCCCGGTCCAGTATATCCACGTAATCCAATTTTTCCTTTTCGTCCAGTATCTCCTATTAGTCCTTTATCTCCCCTTGGACCTGTATCTCCTTTATAATCATCACCGCTGGCAAATTGGGCATTTATCTGAGGAGTACACACAATCAAAGCAATCAGCAAAAGTATTTTTTTCATATCGGGTTATTTTATGTTATTAATTCGGTTAGACCTATCTACCAGCAAACTCAAGTACAATGCACCCACGATTTTAGTTGGGTTCAAACGCAATCAAGATAGTTTATTTCACATGTTTGCTTCTTTTACTGAGCTCAATAGTATGAAGTGTTAACTCTTCAACTTTTTTAAGAAGCAATACATTCATTTGTTTTAATTCAATCCCACCATCTTTAACCACCTCTCTGGCAGTAGGTACTTCAGGAAGGTGATGATTCTTTTTAATAAAAGCTTCTAGCGAATCTAAAGACATTAATTCGTACCCTTTCTTAAAAACTTTATCTGCCCAGCTGTTTTCATTTAAAAATGAAACCTTTACTTTTTCTGTTCTTAAGCCTCCATTTATAAACAAACTGTATTCTGAACAATCTTCACAAGAAAAGTCAGCAGTTCTTATCCCTACTCTTTTTGATGTTGCAATACCAAGGGTCTCATTACCTACAATTTCCAATTTCCAAGGTGGTTTGTAAAATTCGCCTCTAGCAATTGGTAGGGCTTCTGCACCTGGCGGACCTTGTGGACCCCTTACTCCCGTATCACCTTTGTCTCCTTGTGTCCCTCTGACACCTTGAAGACTCAATATTCTTAAATCATCTGTAGAATACGTGGTGCCATCATTGTTTATAAAATAAATCCTGCCAGATTCGGAATCATAGTACCCTTTTTCCCATCCATCTCCTTCCTCTCCTCTCTCTCCACTTGGTCCTTGATCCCCGCTATAACCTCTATATCCTTGTGGCCCCTTATCTCCGCGTGAACCTTTTAGGGTAATAAACCAAGAAAATGGATTCCACCACGACCACTGGGCATTTGCCTCAGGGGCACATACGATTAAAGCGATTATTAAAAATATTTTTTTCATCTGGTTAATATTAAAATTTGTCTTTGCGTAATTAATTAGAATGTCTGACTTTTTTTATTAAGTTCAATAATATAAAGCGTCAACTCTTCAATTTTTCTAAGAAGTAAGACATTCATTTGTTTTAATTCGACCCCATCTTTAACTACTTCTTTGGCAGTGGGTATTTTAGGAAGGCGATGATTCTTTTTGATAAACTTTTCTAGCGAATCTAAAGACATTAATCTGTAGTTTTTTTTAAAAACATCATCTGCCCAGCCGTCTTCATTTAAAATAGAAACCTTTATGTTTTTTACTCTTAAGCCTTTGTCCACAAACAAACGGTACTCTGAGCAATCGTGACACGAAAAACCTTCAGCTCCTACTCCTATCCCTACTTTCTCTGTCGTTGAAATACCAAGGGTGTCACCTTCTACGGTTTCAAATTTCCAATGCGGTTTATAAAATTTGCCATCACGAGCTAGTAGGAATCGTGCGCCTCTAATACCTTGTGGACCTACCGGACCTATATCACCTACATCACCTTTTAGACCTTTCTCGCCTTTAGGACCTATCCCATCTTTTTGATTAAAACCCTCGCCAACTGTAATAAACACAGGGTTGTAACTAGGAGAACGATTAAGACAAATCTCGTCTTTTTCATAATCATAGTAGCCACCTTTAAAACCATATCCTTCCCGCCCTTTATCTCCTTTTGGTCCTTTTTCGCCTCTTGGTCCTTTATCTCCTCTTGGTCCTCTTTCGCCTTGGTCTCCTTTCTCTCCCCACAGCCACTGGGCATTTACCTCAGGGGTACATACAATCAAAGCGATTAGTAAAAATATTTTTTTCATAGTTTACATTTTAAGAATTATCCAATCATAAATTAATTATAAAACTAAAAAGCTTGTACAAATACTTGTTCAATCTTTTAACTAGCTAGTTGAGGCAATCAATACGATTCGTTTCACCTAATCTATATTTTTAGATACATAAGGGGGAGAGGGGGCTGTTTCAAACAAAACAGAACACAGAAACAATTATTTTTTTTGTAAAACTGAAAGTAAACAATCAGCACATCTAAGATAAAGATAATTATTGTTATAAACAATTTTTTTTAGAATTTTAACAGTATTAAGTTTAAGCAGTAAGTGGTGTAACAATTAATACAAATATCGGAAGCTAGCTTCCAAAAATAAAAAATCCCCCGAAAAACTTTCGGAGGATCTATACCCTGACCATGGTTCTTTATTCTAGTTCCTTATTTGATAATCATCTTCTTGGTGTATATTCCACGATCTGTTTGCACTGTGATCATATAGACTCCTGGTGAAACATGTTCTAGGTTAATAGGGTAAGACGATTGTGTGTTAGTGAATAGCCTTTCGTGAATTCTGGCACCCAGCATATTGGACACTGATATTTTAAGATTTTCACCACCACTGTCAATCCTTATTCTAAACTGACCCTTAGACGGATTTGGATATAGCTCAAAAGTTTCAATAATATCTTGGTTATCGATTTTTAATATTACCTGCTTACCGGTAGTTTTTTTCAAAAAGGCAACATTTTCGTTGCCTGCGATATCAGAAAAGGCACCTTCCTTTACCTCGAAAACAAATTTATCAGTATAGTCCGGCATATTAATATCTGGTGTAAAGGTGGTGTAGTAGGTTATTTTTTCAGAATTTGTAGTCCTTCTTAGGTTGCTTAGTGTTCCGGATTTTACCCCATGGATCAAAATATCATCTTTTGTAAGACCTTCGATCTTTTCTGATGCGGTAATGATTAAAGGATAAGTGGATTTATTGTTAGCATATTTTCTCCCGCTACAGTAAATATCAATGGTAGGTCTTGTACCATCATAGGTATAATAAAATGGTCTTGCTTTGGGGTTGTTGTCGGCACTTGTATTGCTAGAAAATCCGTCTTTAAAGGTGTTTTTAGCAACCGTAAACATATACACATTATCGTCTAAAAGT